>JGI24820J26691_1000050_pt1 | contig 26264 bp, 23 predicted proteins | sample METZYME_5_50m_FD_26691 | JGI IMG/M metagenome (IMG submission 26691) | reverse complement strand
AGATGAATCAGATTTTTTTGACTTATTCAAATGTTCATATTTGTCAACTCCCGAAATGGAAGCCCAATCAAACATATCTTCGGGTTTACCACCACCAACATAAACATTCTTATTTTTATTATTATACATCGGGTTCTTAGTTCCTGAATTAGGGTCTGTCCATTCTGGAGGCGACTTTGGTGAATTCTCTTTATTTTTATTTAATTCGGCGCTTTTATTACTCTATTTACAGCCGATTGTGGTGCATTTTCAATATTATCATCATTATCATTGTTTTTTATAACTTTATTTTGATTATTTACTCTGTTCACAGCCGATTGAGGTGCATTTGTTTCATTATTATCATTTAGACCAACATCATTTACTGCAATTACTTTTGATTCTCCCACATTTACTGGTTTATTTCCATTATTTTCATCATTTTCTGATAATTTACTTACTTGTTTTTTAAGCATTAAATATCTTTCATGCATATAACCCAATAAAAATATACAAAAAAATATACTAATTGTTGATAATTGTCCAAACCAAATATAAGAAAAATGTATAGGAAACCATATTAAAAATCCAATTATTTTATAAATATCTCTAACAAAATTTATTGGTGTTCTTGGTATCAATTTAAAAATACATAATGAAACTACTAATAATATTAATGACACAATTGTTGTTCCAAATACAGTTTCATATCCTTCTATACCATCATATTCAGGTGGATTATCATCAAATATTTCTTTGTCATTATCACAACTTTTATGAGGATCTAAATCTATAGAATAAGATTTTTTGTGAATACATTTTGATATTTCTTTATTGCCTGCTTTGCCTGTTGTATTAACTACCGGATGATAATACAAAAATTCATCACTTCCAAGAGCCCTTTCTTCTTTTATTGGACCTAATAAATTTTCTACTTTTTTGTAATTATCAGGATCAATATCAACTGGATGTTGAAAAACTATTGTTTTATTCTTTTTATCATTATAAATATAATAAGACGTATTAGATGGCAATGCTTGCTGAGCAGACCATTCATCTGAAGTTCTAATTTTTATTTTTTTATTTTCATTAAATTGACCAACTTGAACATTCAAAAATTGAGAAAAAAAATCTTGAGAATCACAAAAACCACGCGAAGCTCTTAATAAAAGACATATTATTAAATTGTTATCTCTACCTTTATGAATTAAAGTACATTCACCTATTATCGTTGGATCATTTGGATAAGTTTTGTGTCGTCTTTCACCTATGTATATTCTGTCTAGTTTGTATGCGCTATTGTTAAAATATACATCCATACTACCATTGCCTTCGTATTTGAAATGTAAATTACCCTTTTTATTATACACGTATGTAATATCACCTTTTGAATATGTACATCTTAGCTTACATAATAAATCGCACCTTATTGAACGTTCCGGTTCAATTATAATTGGTTCTAAAGATGAAACATTTATTGACATTACTCTATATCATAAATTTTACTGTGGACAAAAAACCGAATTTTTACGAGTATATATTCTCTTAACTTCTAGTTCTTCTCTAATCATCTTATATAAAAGCTGTTTTGTTGAAGCTCTTAATTTTGGTTGCTCAAGTACATAATAATTTTTAGAATCGTTTCCTATTTTAATACGGAATCCCATTTTAATATATTATTAATACGTATTTAACTTGTTTTTTTTTTAATTTATTTTATTATATGGTTTCTTTTAGCGAACTAATTCAAAGAAGAAAAGATTTACACAAACTCCAAACTATAGATAACGAAAAGAATGTAACCGCAGATGATATTAGAGAATATAGAAGAGGGGGTAATTATCTAAACCACAGCGGCGAAATCGTACCACCTGTAGAAGAACCACAACCTGCACCTGCACCTGCACCTGCACCTGCACCAGCACCAGCACCAGCACCAGCACCACAACCAGCACCACAACCACAACCAGCACCTGAACCACAACCAGCACCACAACCACAACCAGCACCACAACCACAACCAGCACCACAACCACAACCAGCACCCGAACCACAACCAGCACCCGAACCACAACCAGCACCCGAACCACAACCAGCACCTGAACCACAACCAGCACCTGAACCACAACCAGCACCTGAACCACAACCAGCACCTGAACCACAACCAGCACCTGAACCACAACCAGCACCCGAACCACAACCTGCTCCTGAACCACAACCACTAAGTTTTCCACCAGTTGGATATGAAAATTATAAATTCGCAGCCAAAATTAGTGAAGCTGGACAATTACAAATGAGATTAAATGAAACACTATTTGATGATCTACTTTTTGATGGACAGCGCACACCAGAAGATCCTCTGTATTTGTGGGGAATTTTAGGATCGTTCATTTACAAAGCAGATGATAAAGGTGTTTTTATAGACGATGATGGGAACGATCGTTCAAATTCATATACATGGGAGTTACAAGGCGGAGATGATCAATATAATTTAGCTGTCCAGGCTCTTGATCTCACTCAAGATTCCGATATGTATCAATTTACAAGAAACAATTGGACTACAATATCTACTAATGTAGTCAATGGTATCATACAAGAAGGAACCCCACCACCATATGCTTTCATGGCTTTAATGCCTAATTACTCATATGCTAGTCAAGGTAACCAAAATGTAATCATTGGTGGAACTAGTAGTAATGATTTTATTGTTCTCGATGCAGATGGTGTAACAATACAAGAGTAAATACAATTAAAAAATTATATAAATTAATAACCTATGGTGCAACCACCTTTTAACCATATGATGTTTTCAAAAAATATTACCATTACAGATTTTAATTATGGTACACCAGAAAATGGTTTTCAAGATTCAGATTTAGTACCCTTCTTGAAATGGTATAGAAATATTCCAGGTGCAATTAGTCCATATAATAATGGTTCATATAAACCAAAATATCCATATACTTATCTAGTATTCATTAACGATATTACTATTACAGATTTCAATTACGGTACAATGGGTAGTGGATTCACAAATGGAGATTTAACATCATTCCTTAAATGGTATCGTAATCAACCAGATGGTGTTAGTCCTTATTATGAAATAATAGAACCGGAACCCGAACCAGAACCAGAACCACAGCCAGAACCAGAACCACAGCCAGAACCAGAACCACAGCCAGAACCAGAACCTCAGCCAGAGCCTCAACCTGAACCTGAACCACAACCAGAACCACAACCAGAACCTGAACCAGAACCAGAACCATATTCTGAATTACGCGTTTCAATGGATCAAAATACTGGTATTGTCACATTAATTGGAGAAGATGATGACTCTTTAAATGACTTAAAACTTAAAATTGTACAATTGACGTTTGATAATTCCAATGGCATCTACTTTAATACTTATAATTGGGATAATTCATCATTTAATGATAGTACTGACTGGCTATTAGAAAAATATGGAAATTTTGGAGATGGTGTGCTATTCAACGAAGATGTTAATTATATAGCAAATTGTTTGAAAAAAGGAACAGTTATTGATGTTAAAAATAAAACTATTAATTTAATTCATATTAGTAACGCAGAAAACAACTCCGGTAGACCAAAATTAGATTTATCATCTAACCTAACTCAAGTTGTTCTGTATAATCCAAACTATCAATCAGAAGAAACTAAAAATATTACATTTAGAATTCAACCCTTTGTAAATGAACGACGTCTAACAATTCTCAACTCTTAAAAAATATAATTTATTTTTTAATGGAATCACTTATTCAAATAAACACCAGTCCTATCATTTTTTTTACAAACAATATTAACGGAAATAACTTTGAATACCAACAAAAACAAATATTTTTATCTAATTATTCCACAAATTTTAAAGTGTCTTTATATTTGATGTTATTCGGAATTGATTCCAATTGGTCCAATTGGGAAATACTTGATGTTTATACACCACAATCAAAAAATGATAGATTGTATTTCTTTTTTACAAATTATGAAGACTATATTGATTATACAGAAAATGAATGGAATACTCAAAAATTAATGACTTATATGAAAAAAAAAATTATTCAACATAACTATTCCACAGAATTTAAAATATCATTGTTTTCATTACTTAGCTGTATTTCAGCAAGTCATGAAAATTTTAATAAAACATTTATTCCAATTCTTAATCTTGAGAATAAATATTCATTGCTATATAATACTAAAACACTAAATTATGATTTAGTATTAAATAATAATGTTCAACATACAAATATTAACATTACCAAATTAGAAGCAAATATAAGTAACATAAAGTGGACTGGTGATATTAATGAGGATGGAACCGTCGATTTTACTGACGTTAATTATTTAAATACATGGTTGCTCGTTGGTGGTAATGTAAACAATATGACAGTATATTATTTAGGACAAAAATATGAAATAAAAAATATTAATTACGGAGATTTAGATAAAGATGGAACAATAACTTTTACTGATTTATTGTATTTAAGAACATTTCTTGCTATGGGAGGGTCAACAACAAGTACAAAAGTATTTTATAATGGTAATGAATACAAAATTGAACAATTTACAATAGAACCCGAACCAGAACCAGAACCACAACCACAACCAGAACCAGAACCAGAAAGATTTCCTGATGGAGATGAAATTACAATCACTTTACTTGCTTCCGATTTGTTTGGAGACGGTTGGAATGGTGCGAATTGGGATATTATTCCAACAGATTCAGGACCAAATTACAAAGGCTATGTATATATTCAACAAAGTTCTAGCGATAATATAGAAACTGGCATTTTTGAAAAAGCAAAAGATTCAAACGGAAAAGATATTGATGGCTCATTTAGATGCACAATTACAAATGGATCCCAGAATATATTTACTTTTTTACTCGAATATGGTGACTATTTTATTAGTCTTCGTGAAGGAAATGAAGATGGTCAATTCGATTACGAAATTTCTTGGCAAATTACTGGGAATAATGTATCATATAGTGGATCGGGTTCTAGTGAAAACATTTTGGTTTCCATATTACCAGAAACTCCACCACCACAACCTGAACCCGAACCAGAACCCGAACCAGAACAAGAACCAGAACCCGAAATACCAAATACAAATATAGTCATTTTATACATAATTAATGATATAAATCTATCCAGTTTATCAACTATTCAACGTTTAAATATATCTAATGAAACAATTAACTATTTTTCTATTAATAATGAATCTATAACACAAGAAAATTTATATATAAATTTTGAATCATCCCCAAATATTATTAATTATTATGTAGAAATCAATATATACAATTATATTGAAGATAATACTACAGAAATAGCATTAATTGATGCTTTTTCAAATAGCTCTGACACCATTATAACAATTGAAAATCTATTCAAACAATACGTAAATGAATCATACATAAATGAAGTAAATATATCCATTACTGACAACTCTCCTCATCCAGAACCAGAACCGGAACCAGAACCAGAACCTGAACCAGAACCTGAACCACAACCAGAACCAGAACCACAACCAGAACCACAACCAGAACCAGAACCACAACCAGAACCAGAACCAGAACCACAACCACAACCAGAACCAGAACCTCAACCAGAACCGCAACCAGAACCAGAACCACAACCAGAACCACAACCAGAACCAGAACCACAACCAGAACCAGAACCAGCACCACAACCACAACCTGAACCTGAACCAGAACCTCAACCAGAACCTCAACCAGAACCACAACCAGAACCAGAACCACAACCTGAACCACAACCAGAACCAGAACCACAACCAGAACCGGAACCACAACCAGAACCACAACCTGAACCTGAACCAGAACTAGAGAACATCATGGTTACTCAAACAATAACAATACCAACCGGTTGGTCTTGGATATCTTTTTATGTTGAATTATCAAATAGATATTTATCTGATCTTGAAGTTGATAACGAAGAAAACTTGGAAGACGTACAGATAAAAGGAAAGACGGGGAATGTAGCGTTAGCACAATATTATGATTTGGACTCTTTTACTGGATGGTATCCAGATAGATTATCAACTCCAGGAACTGATAATGGAACTTGGGCAAATGGATTTAGTTTCAAAATATATAATCCAAATCCAGTTTTTAATATGTCTATGACAAATTATGTTCCTGATTCAATAAATATAACATTAAAACCAGGGTGGAATTGGGTTGGATTCATAAATAGTGAAGATAAATTTATTGGAGACTTAATTAGTGGTAAACTAGGTTATTATATTAAAAGTAAAGATCAAGATCCACCATATGCAGAATATTATGTTAATGAATTTTACACCGGTTGGTATCCACCAAATTTTGTAATTAAACCTGGATATGGTTATGAATTTCTTTTAGACACAAATAGATTTAGTGATAATGAAATTATAACAATTACAAGACAAATACAATAAAACTTATAATATTTTCTATATTAATATGTCTCTGAAATTCGATGAGATGGTTTCAAATACTAATCAAACTGCAAATATAACTATTATTATTCAAAAAGAAGACAATACACAAATAGAAAGCGGTTTTGTTGCTGCATTTTATAATGATGATATACGAACTCCAAATGGTGGGAATCCAATCGAATTAAATACTTTTACAGGTGATTATATTATACAAGTAAATGTAGGTTTCTTAAATACTGAAAGTGGTTCATTGCCTTTTACTATTAAATATATGGATTCTGATACTGGAGAAATTTTTGAAACTAGTTATAACACTAGTAAAATCATAAATTTAGCGCCAAACGATTCTCAAGGAAATGCTTTTTCTCCATTGATATTTAATATTGTTCCACCAGAACCAGAGCCAGAACCTGAACCAGAACCAGAACCAGAACCACAACCAGAACCACAACCACAACCAGAACCAGAACCAGAACCACAACCAGAACCAGAACCAGAACCAGAACCACAACCAGAACCAGAACCACAGCCAGAGCCAGAACCACAACCTGAACCAGAGCCAGAGCCAGAACCACAACCTGAACCAGAGCCAGAGCCAGAACCAGAACCTGAACCACAACCAGAACCAGAACCACAGCCTGAACCAGAACCACAACCTGAACCAGAGCCAGAACCAGAACCACAACCTGAACCAGAGCCAGAACCAGAACCAGAACCAGAACCACAGCCAGAGCCAGAACCAGAACCTGAACCACAACCTGAACCAGAACCACAGCCTGAACCTGAACCCGAAACGCCTATTTTTTTTCCTCCGACGGGTCCATATCCACCATCATTTCAGCCTGAACCCGAACCTGAACCACAACCAGAACCAGAACCACAACCTGAGCCGGAACCAGAACCAGAACCACAACCTGAACCAGAACCAGCACCAGAACCACAACCTGAACCAGAACCACAGCCTGAACCACAACCAGAACCTGAACCAGCACCGGAACCACAACCAGAACCTGAACCAGAACCGGAACCACAACCNGAACCAGAACCACAACCNGAACCTGAACCAGCACCAGAACCACAACCTGAACCAGAACCAGCACCAGAACCACAACCTGAACCAGAACCAGCACCGGAACCACAACCAGAACCTGAACCACAACCTGAACCAGAACCACAGCCAGAACCACAGCCAGAACCAGAACCTCAACCTGAACCACAACCTGAACCGGAACCACAGCCAGAACCACAGCCAGAACCAGAACCACAGCCAGAACCAGAACCACAGCCAGAACCACAGCCAGAACCAGAACCACAGCCAGAACCGCAACCAGAACCTGAACCTGAACCGGAGTTTATAGGTCCTGAACCAGAACCACAGCCAGAACCACAACCTGAACCAGAACCACAACCAGAACCACAACCTGAACCAGAACCACAACCAGAACCACAACCTGAACCAGAACCACAGCCAGAACCAGAACCTGAACCAGAACCACAGCCAGAACCAGAACCAGCACCAGAACCACAACCTGAACCAGAACCACAGCCAGAACCACAGCCAGAACCAGAACCAGAGCCAGAACCAGAGGCTTTATATCCAGAACCAGAACCAGAACCAGAACCACAGCCAGAGCCAGAACCAGAACCAGAACCACAACCAGAACCGGAACCAGAACCAGAATCTTTAGGTTCTGAAATACATACAAAATATTTTTTGGAATATAAAAAATGTTTATATACCGATATATCTGCAGATTTATACAATGTTTGTAAAACTAATGCATCCGCAAACGATGCCGGAACAGATTTTTGTATCATTAATTTTGAACCAATTATTGGTGTAAACGTTGGTGATAAAATTGGTATCTTTTTTAATAGAAAGTTGAAAGGATTGGGTATTGTAGAAAAAAATCCATCTGGGACAATAAGAGCAGTATTAAGAGTTTATATTAATATTAGCGGTGACGATCTTTTACAAGAAATTAGAATTTTAAGATATAATTCTTCAAATCAAGATTTAGGAAATGATTCTAGCGGAAATGCATTTGGTAGTTTGGCAATCATTAAACCAAAAAGGAAAATAGCATTATATACAGCAAGTGAAAATCTTATAGATTGGATTTGTTTGAAAAATCAAAAAATATGTACCTCAAATGAATGTGATGACAACAAATTCAATCCATTGACTGTATCATTAAATCCTTCACCACCATTCACAATACCAACAATAAACAATATATTTACAAATTTACCAGATACAAATAATTGTAATATATCTTAAAGTTTAAATATATATACATTCATTATGAATTTGTTGAAAAACATATTTAAAATATTCACTTTAAATAAACATACAACACCTTCAATTGTAATATTTCCAGGTTTTGGAATGCATCCATCAAATTATAAAGATATATTTCCAGAAAATTCGAATCTAATATATTTAGATATATGGAATGATTCTCAATTTGAAAATATTAATAAAGGATTACAAAATGGTGAAATTACTCCACCAGGTACTCCAAAATATGATATTTGGATCTCAAAAATAATTGAACAATGTAATATAGAATTACAAAAAAACACTAAAAAGAAAGACAAATTCATATTTTTTGCTCATTCAATTGGTGTTGAAATTTGTAATGAATTATCTGAAAATTCTATTGCAACTATTACATATGGATCTAGTAAACAATTAACAAAAAATGTTGATGTGCCAACTTTCCAATTATTAGGAACATTGGATTCACAAGTAAATAGAAAATTAGAAAAATGGCCAAAAGACTTTATTCCTATTTTAGAAGGAAATCATTTTTCGTGTTCAAATGATGAAGGTATCTTTCTCGCAAATAAATGGGCAAAATCTCTTAATATGCCAAAATCAAAAGAATATACACAAATTAACAATAATAAATCAAAAATGTTAATTAAAAATGAAATTAAAAATATTATTGAATCATTGCAAAATACTTAAAAATAAAAAATATCACATATTTCCTACCAGTCACGCATGAATACAGCATGGGCGCCCTAATATCGAGTTCCAGTAAATTCTGTCTTAATCAGTCCAGAACCGGTCTATAGCCAGTGCGCCCGAATATCGAGTTCCAATAATTTCTATCTTCATCAGTCCAGCTGTTGATCCAACCTTTAAAAACCTTGCCTTCTTCTGCAAAATTCTTCATATGAACAAGATTAGCTAACCATAGTTGTGCTTCGTCTAAAGAACTTGGCATTCCATAACCCAGACTTTCGAGATATCTTAGACGCTTAATATCTTCGTAATCTAAATTTTCATCCTCTTCAATATTATATGGACCAACATTTCTATATATAGGTTGTGGCGTTGAACTATTTTCATCTCTTACCATTTCCGATAAATCCCTTACCTTTTTATCAATATGGTTTACCTTTTTATTAATATTAGATAATGCTTCATTTATATCTTTACGAAGTTTATTGATTTCATCTGATTTGATTTTTAATTGATCGTCGACAACATTTCCTATTTTTACAAATGCTTCTTTTATTTCATCACGGAGTTCGTTAACATTTGTTTTTATATACGCATGCTCTTTTTGATTAATATCATCTCTTAATTCTACAGTGTTTTTTAGTTTTTTTATGTCTTCTGTTATATTCTTATGATCTTCTTGATTCTTAATATCGTTTTTTTTAACAATGTCATTTATTTTTTCAATTTTTTCTAAACATTCTTTTGGGCAAAAATAAGGGACTGAACTAGGTGGATCGTTGTGACGCGATAGTCGAAAAGCGAAGTTATCAGGAACAACATTCCGCTCATTCTGCGCAGCACTCATATATGATGTGCTTTGCTCATCAACTTTTGACTCTTCAATTTTTTCATCAACTTTTGACTCTTCAATTTTTTCTTCAACTTTTGGCTCTTCAATTTTTTCATCAACTTTTGACTCTTCAATTTTTTCTTCAACTGTTGGCTCTTCAATTTTTTCATCAACTTTTGGCTCTTCAATTTTTTCATCAACTTTTGGCTCTTCAATTTTTACCCAGCCGTCTGGCGTCTTGACCCACTTAAACTCATTGGTATCTTTGTTTTTTGATGACATATTGTCTATTTTTGACAAATCAGGTTGTTCTCTTCCTGAAAAAAAAGGAACTGGAATTTCTTTATTTCTTAGTTTTTCAAGATTTGATTCCAATATTTTTTTTGTTTGCACTATTTTATTATTAAAAAAACCACTATTTTCACAAAATTCTACAAAGTCTAAATAAAAACTTTGTAATATTGAATTTCTATCGCGAATACTTGGAAATTCGGCACCACTTGGCATTGTGGATTTTTGTAGTGGAGAATTATCTTTATAATATTCATTGCAAATAAATGATAAAAATTTTATCTTTTCAATAGAAAACTCATAATTTCTTTCTCCATTATAACCCAAATAATCATGCATTATTTCATCCATATTAACTAAAAGTCCAATAGCATCTTTGCAATTAAACTTAGGATCTTTCATTTTATCATAAAAATGTTTAAACAAAAATTCATTTTTATTATAATTCTCATAACGAGGGACTTTCTCAATTCTTTCAATACCACATTGTATATCTTTCTCAGGATCATCATTTGGTTTCAAAGAATAAAATACTTTTTGTGGATCAGTCTTATCAATTAAAGTTATTTTTGCCAATATAAGTGGTTCTTGACCTTTATTTTTATAGTCTCTATTTTTATATATTATTTCATCATTTTTTTTATATTCTTTTTTTGAAAATTTTGGTAAAACAAATTTATTTTTAACGGAACCTATAGTCCTTCTTTTCTCTTCTTTTCTTTTTTGTTCTTTTGCAAATGCTTTTGCAGCAACTTTTTTAGATTCTTCCTGATAATCTTCAAAAGTTTTAGGCTTAGATTTAGATGACACATTTGGATGCTGTTTTCTAAATGCATACATTTCTCTTTCACGTTCCCTAACGCGAACATTCATATTATTTCCTTCATTAATTAAACGTTTTATATTCGATTCTTCAATAAGACGGATTGCGCCATCTGGAAATTGAGCATTATATTGCCAAGTACCGTTTTTATAAGATAATTGCTCAGTAATTGTAACTTTACTTCCATCGACATATTCAACAACATTATCCATTTTATATTTGGGACTGAGAACACCCCCGCCTTTTTTAAAAGTATAATGAAGCTTAGGATTTCTAGTTTTTCTAGTTTTCATTTATTAATCTATTAAATATTATATAATTCAATCTAATTTTGATTTAATAATATTGATTAAATTATCTTTTTTACCTAAAAATGTGTTAAACTTTTCATGTTTTTTCCAATATAAATCATTTCTCTTGAAATTTATCAACCAGTCTATATGTTCTTTTTTTAAACAATAATCCCATTTGAAACCAGGTATTTTTCTTGAATGATCGTATCCATTATACGCTTGTTCTGCGTTTGAAGGAATACATACCATTGGTAAACCCATTTTAAAATTTTCATATATAGTTTCAACACCACAAGAGCTAATTATTCCTAAAGAATTTTTTCTATATTCATCAAAATTATTATTAACTTCTTTAAAAATTATATTTTTATATATTGTTTTGTATTTTTTTGAATTTTTTATAAATACTATAAATGTTATATTTTCAAATACTTTAAATATATTCCATATGACTTCTGTTTGAGGAACATTAAAATAACAAACTATTGTTTTATTATCTCTTTTTGATAACTCTAAATTATCTATATTTATCATTGGTGGTATTGTTTGATATGAATATTCGCCGCAATCAATTGCTATTTTATGAACATTTAAATATGAGTTATGGATAAGATATGTAGAAAAAATAACACTGTTTAATGTAAAAGTAGAAAATTTATTGTCTAAAACTATTGAATAATAATCTTTTTCAAAATCTAATCTATTTTGACTAGAAATATTAAAAACAGTTTTTGTAGCAATGGATACTAATTTAATCGGTAAATGAAGATTTATTATAAATTCTGGATTTAATTTACAAATAAATTGAGATGCTTTATTATAATGTAAATATGAAAATTCAATAACATAACGAATTGTATCATTTATTATAGACTCTGTTTCCTGATTTGAAACAAAATGCGGCTCATTTAAAGTCATTAAAGGTATATTTTTTTCATTCGCAAAATCATATACATCATTATTAAAACGACCAGCAACTATACCTACACAATTGTAAGAATTATTTAATAATCTAATAATATTTTTCATTTGAGTAAAATGTCCCAATCCATTCGATTCTACTAATATCACATAACTATTTTTTTTCTTTTGATTAACTATTTCATTATGAATTGCTACTAAATTCATTGGATTATACACAACACTATCTAATAATGAATTTGCTAAGTTATACATTTTGTTTTCTATAAAAAATTTACATGTAGATACAATTGATTCTTTTAAGAGCATTTTAAATCTTTAGAATTACAAAATAATTATTTTACTCGATAATGACGCTAGCAATACCAATAACATACAAACCAATAACATACAAAAATATAGTTGTTACACTTAAATTTGCAACTTGTTTTTATAATGAAGTTTGTGAAATTATTATAAATATTGTTAAAAAATGTAAAGCAAAACATTCAGGTACAACATTCAATAAACAATGCATTACTATGTTGTATGTAGTTTCAACTAAATTTGCAAAATTATTTATTCGCTTTTTCAAAGAACCATTTGTAGTAGAAATAATAGATGAATCATGGACAAATCATTTATTATGTTGTTCACAAGAACAATATTATTATGTATATATATATGCGCATTGTCCAAATTTATATCAAAATCTACCACATTACAAAAAATTTAATAATATAACAATATATTGACACAACGAATCTTAACACAATTTTTAAAATTTTCTCACTCAAGTGTTAATTTTTAGAATTCAAATTTTTTATTCTACAAGAACGCCTTACATTTGTATTATTTGGAGGTGGTACTGGTGGTGCAATTATCAAATGGCGCGGATCAATACATAACCATTCTTCATCAATAATCATTTTATAAATTTGTTCATCATTTTTATCAATTGAACTATTTAATAAATTATATAATGTTTTGTCTGAATAAAATGAATTCATATTTATCTTTTCATCTTCATAAAAAACTTCTGATTTACACCACCGTTTATGAGTAATACTTTCTGGTTCACACATTAAGACATACCATTTTTCATCACAATAACGAATATAAAATTCTTTATAATATTCGTCTTGTCCAATTTTTTTTATTATTTTTAATATTTTTATTGGTACATTTTTACCAAACCAATTATAAATTTTTTCAATAACTTCACAATGTTTTTTAACAACTAAATCATTTTCTAATCTAATTTTAAGTTTTTTAAGATCATTTATCTGTTTTTCAAGCTCATTTACTTTTTTTTCTATTTTTGAAAACTTTGTTTTGAGTTTTGTGGATGCCATGACCAATATTATTAATATTTTCTTTATATTAATAATCTGAATAAGATTGTTCAGAAGCATATGATGAACCTTTTTTCAGACGACTTTCCGCAATATTTGCAAGCAATCTAAGCTTATCATCAAAAGGTTTTGAATAAGACTTATTCTTTTCATTATCATTTTCTAAGAAAAGACTATCAATATTAAATCCGTTAGACCAGTTATATGATTCCAGTTTTTCAATTTTATTATAAAGATTTTCCATTTTAGATAATAAAACATTGTTTTCATTATTGTATTTGTCAATTAATGCAATAGACTTAGATTTATAAATTTCTAACTCTTTATTTTTTTCCTTTAGCTCTTTGATTTTTCGCTCATCTTGGGCAAATTTTGTGTGAGGTTTACCTAAAATCTTCATATTACTGGTTTATGTAATAATGAATATACAAATTATATGATTCATTTTTTTAAGTTTAAACAACACTAATTAATTTAATTATATATTAGTATGAATTTAATATATTCATGTATATTTTTTAATGAAGAATATATTGAATTACTAGATTTATTGCTTAAATCATTCGCAATTTTTGGAAATTGCGATGAAAATACAAAATATCTTATTATTTGTGATCCTAAGTTTGAAACTAAAATATATCAAATATTTCTATCTTTAAAAATTAATTGTTCCATTTGGTCTATAAATTTATCTACTATGTTTGAAGCTTGTTATTCTAGACTTAAAATCTTTGAATATTCAGATATAAACAAATATGACAAAATATTATATTTAGATTGCGATATTCTTATAACCAATAATTTGTCTAATATTTTTGATTTAAATATTGAAGAAAAATTATATGTTTTGAATGAAGGATACACAAATGGTCCACATGATTATTGGGGATCGGATTTTTGGAAAGCAAATCAAAATCCTAAAACTTCCGCTTTTACAACTTGTGTTTTATTATTTAGCAATAATATTACTATTAAATCTCTTTTTTCTAGAATTTTGTCTCATATTTATACTCATTTGGAAAACAATTCAAAAATTCCAGGTTGTTGTGACCAACCTTTCATTGTTTATAATACCATCAAAGATAATTTATATGACAACAAAAAGCTTATGAATTACGTGGTCAATTCACCTTGGTATAACTCATTTACCGGACAAACAATTTCACACTTTCCTTCTAAAGTTGGCGCATTTCATTCAAAAATAAATATTATGAGAATGTATTTAAATTATATGTTTCATGTTACTTATAATGAAAATATTAATATGAATCATATTTGCAATTCAGATTTTTGCTTTTTTGATCCTAATTGTACAAATAATAAAATGTTATTAAATTTTTCTTTGAATAATACTATTAAATCCGTTGAAAATTCTTATTGGAAAGCAACTGATTCTTCTTTAATAATGATTGAATTAAATAAGTGCGAATTACTTATCAAATTCAATACAGATTTTTCATATTTTATTGCTTTAAGAAACATAGATTTTAGCATATTTTATGGAATCAAAATGTAGAAATATAGCAAATTATTCTATTGTAATGATGATACACATTGTTTGAAATAATTTACATTATAACGATCATTATTTCCAGAAAATAATTCAAATATATCCGAAGTGAATTCTTTTAATGAAAGATGATCAAACTTATAATCAAAAGATATTAATATTTGTTTAAGTTTAAACAATAAACTATGCATATTTTTAGAATGAACTAATAATTGATTTGCTAAAGATATAGGAAACTTTTGATATAAATCAAAATAACTATGAAATATGATTTCAAGTTCCTTTTCTGAATATATACATTCTTTTTTCTCTCTCAATTGTGGAAAATCAATCAACAATTGAAATATACTTTTATCTTGAATCAAAAATCTGTCTTTAATATCTTTAATAATATGATCAATAACAACATCTAATCCTAAATAATCACATAAAGGAATAATCTGAATAATATCATTTGCTTCTAAATGAGGCCATTCATTAATATTTTGATATTCAATTATTGAGTAAATATGTTTCATTTCATTAATTCCATATTTATAAGGATCATGTGTTTTTTCTAGATTATGCGTTGGAACTGGAATATGTTCCATTTCAGAAAAATTATCTTTCATACCTTTTGATGTTAAAAGATCTTTTCTTAATTCTATTTTCTCATTAGCAGCTTTGTTACCTTTTAGTTCTAAATCAAATTCAAAACAAATAGTATTACTCATAATTTATTATATTCAAGACTTCTTATCTTTTGATGGTATTTTGTTTTCAAGAGCCTCCCAAGAATCATAAAACCATTTCTTAGAACCATTTGGTCGTCTTTTTTCCAAAAGTCTAAACAACATTTCACACTCAACAATTAGATCATCAGCCTTAATACCATTCGGATTCATTAGATTTTTATTCAATTTCAATTTTGAATTTAATTGTCCTGCTTTCGCCGGTGCATCTACATATCTATCATATTCTAAAAGTGGTTTTCTATTATCATCTTTTAGTGTAAATAAAGTATTGATATATTTAATAATTCTTGACTTTTCTGAAGGCAATATTCTTCGACCAGATGCCTTACCTTGTGTAGTATCGGTTAAATATAATGTTCCAACACCTTTAATAATATCAATATATGCAAAAACGTTCCTCTTTCCAGATGCATAAGGTTTGCTTATATTATTAGAACCTTCTATATTAATATTTTTAATTTGATATGGCACTTTAATTGATTTAATATCCATGAATCCATCTTCTAAAACATATCTATTTAACGACTTAATTAAACTATTGATAGTCAAACTATTTTTCTTTAATAAATTTTCTCTTTCTTCCGAACTAAGTCTATCAATCATAATATTTGCAATTAAATCATCTTTTTCTTCAATATTACTCCAAAATTCATCNTTATCTATATTTGGTTTGTTCAAAATTTCTCTAAATTGTTCTTCTATTTCACTATTTGCAATTATTTGTCTTTCTACCCAAGGTATAGTATCCAAATTAACAACCGAATTTGCTAAAACTAATGGACTTACATCAGGAACTGAATTTAATTGACTGTATTCATAATAATCCGGTTTGAAATAATATAATTTACCATCAAATGACACTTTACCCATAACACCCATTTCATTTTCAAATACTTTAATCGGATTATTTATTAATATGTCTAATGCAAAATAAATCGTTTCTTTATCGATTTGGCTATTGAATTTATTAACAGAAATGATAATATCTTCTAATGAATACACATTATGTACTTTGAATAATTTTTGTATAACCTTCATTGATTCAAATAATTGCCATTTACTATGTATTTTTGGATCATAAGTATTTGAATCAGATTCATAATTATTTATGCATGTATTGCATATATTTGAATAACTATCATCAAATATCATATTTTCTGAAAATTTATGCTTTTTACCTTTTGAATCAATTATGATACTATTTTCATAAGATTTGTAATCAAAATTATTTAACTTCTTGAAAAAATTACAAGTAATACTATTTTCCTGTATTATTTTACGAACATTATTAGTAGCTTTTCTTTTTCTCATTGCAATACGATACAAATACATATCAACACTTTCTTTATTAACTCGTTTGGGATAAATAACAGAATGATAAAAAATTGTACAATTTCTTTTTTCTTTTTCTAATTCAATATGTGAATTATTTCTTATAGCTCTACCAACAGCTTGCTCTATTTGACTAAAATGAAAATGAGGTTCCATAATATGAACTTGCCGAATCCATTTTAAATCAATACCTTCACCACCAGAACCAGATGCAATTATAACACGAATATTATTACCATATTCATTTCCTTTGCTTCTAGCAATATTTATCCATTCCAATTGTTGTTTTTTTGTACCAGATAATTCTTTATCAGATGTTATTACCAAATATCTACCTTTATCTCTCACATTTGTTTTGTCTAAATGCTTTATATCGGATGCTTTACCATCATATTTAGAAAATCCATTAGCCTCCAATGCCAATATCATAGGAATAACACCAGATGATATAAACTGTGAAAATATAAAAGCAATTCCGGAATCCATTTCTAATATGTTATTAACTATAGTTTGAATCTTTGGTGCATATTCATTCAAATTATCAAAAAAATTTTTGTTAATTGGAGAATATATTTTGGGTGAACCATCAGATTGTGTTATTTTAAAATATTTTTTTATTCCACCAGAATCAGGAGATTTATCATCTATCTTTGTATGCCAAGATACATTATGCATTTGCATCGATTGCATATGAAAACTATCCATTTTTTCATTGTCATTTTGTAATTTTTCTATTATTTTATAATGACTTTCACTCATTTCTGAAATTGTTAACATTGGTATATGTGAATCATTTAGCTTATTTCCATTAAAATCATTTACAATAGTCTTAGGTTTTTCACTCATTGCATCAGGATCAACTAAACTTAATGGAAAATTAGTAGGATTACCATTTCTTAAAAATGTTACTTTACCTTTTATAGCATCTATAAATTTTTCTTCACCATTTTCAGTAAATTTGTAACCATTGTTTTCATTCATAAAAATATCATTTATATCTAATTCTTCAATATTATTTTTCTCATTTAACCGTATTAATACATTAATTATCCAAATTATTTCAGTTGGATTATCATACATTGGTGTTGCTGTCAAAAATAACATTTTTACATCATCAGCATGTTTCGAAATTAAATCAATAGCATCATGAATCGGTTTTTCACCAGATTTCTTTTTATCATTTGAATCAAATTTTGCTCTTAAATGTTGGGCTTCATCAATAATTATTACACTTCCAGAATATTCTTTTTTAATATATTTTATTATTTCTTCATCACTACTTTTATTCTTCACCATTTGTTCAATTTTATCCAATAATTTTGAACCAAATGTATAATGAGTCATAAAATTATAAAATTCATTTATTTTTGAATTAATATTTTTTTGATTTATTTGCGAATTACGTAACATATCATGATATGTATCACCAGTGCATTTAAAAGAATTTCCTGGATTTGAGATTGTTCTATAAAATTCCTCTTTTATATTTTCACTTGACAATATAAATATTTTTTTATGCTTTTTTGCCAATTCTTCTCGAAAATTTTCAGCAACAGATATAGCAGTACATGTTTTTCCAGTTCCAGTTTCATGATATACCAACAATCCTTTAAAAGGAGTTTTCGGATTAATATAATTTGCAATCCATTGCTGGTGGGGTTTTAATGAATTTTTACTATTAGATGTCGATGCCAAACTATATTTTGTAAATTCTTTTTTTCCGCATGTGTTATTTTCAAATTCAGAACTAGATATATCTGAATAATAATTCACCATTATCTTTTCCTAATAAAAAAATATTGTAAATTTGCATGATAGGTGAGCTTATAAAAATACTACTATTGATTACAATATTTATTGCATTTATATATTATCCAGACGATAATAATATTGAAGATTCAATTAAAAATGTCCCAAATTCTGAAAAATTAGGACAATATATTAAATTGAAATCATGGCTTGATAAAGAAGGTAATGTTATATATAACAAATTAGAAAATAAGTCTACCAAAATTTTAGATCTTAAATCAAATCTAATTGACGATAGTTAAGCACCTGTTGAACCATAACCCCCACTTGAACGAATTGTATCATTTAGACTGTCTGATAATTTCAAAGTTATTGGTGATAAATCAGGAGAACATAGCTGAAACAATCGAACTCCCTTTTGAGCCACAAAATCATCATCAGAAATATTGTCAACACAAGCAATAATTTCACCTCTATATTCAAAATCAATTATTCCAGTGCCATTTGACAATCGCAATGGTGTTTTTGAACCTGTAGAACTACGAGGATACAAATAAAACCCACGAGCTTTGTTATCTTCAAATTCTGGTTGACATCTAATACCTAAATGAATCTTAAATCCTCTACTTCTTTTAGGTATAACTATATTTTCTGGTATAATAAGATCCAATCCGGAATCTGTTTTGGATGATTGTACTGTTGAATAATATTCATATACAGATTCACTTGCCTTAACTAATAAATTCATACACACCATTGTATATAATGTTTTATTATCTAATTATTCTTAAATCGATTTATTGTTAATTAAAATATTTTATTAATTATATCAAATGTTAAGCCAAATGCAAAAATTATGTATTGGTGGAAGTTGTGTTGTCACATTAATTCTATTGTTATTTGTTCTATATTACTTTAGATCACAAAAAGAAAGTTTTGGAACATCACCTATTTTACCAGAATGGGCAAATGAATATATTCAAATGGCTGATGATTTAGAACTTGATTCTAAAGCAAAAGAAGAATTAAGTAAAAGAAATCCACTTTAAACTAAAATACCATTAAATGTTTCAATTGGACTTTCTGCACAAATATCATGTGCTATATTCATTATTAATATTAATGTACTCAAACCAGTGCATTCAAAAATCCAAAATAAATTATTTGGAATTTGTATAAAATTAACTAATGTAAATGTTATCAATAAACCAATTACTGATAAATTTCCTATGAATTTTAGAATTTTTAATGACAATGACCATTTTTGTTTAAAATAAGGAGAATATTCAAGATAAATAATATGAATATATGCTCCAGCAATAAATCCGGATACACTTACACAATGTATTATAGATGAATAATCAACTGGACAACATAAAAAAATTCCAAAACATATTTCATAAAAAATACCACTCATATAAAAAATTCCATTGTCTGGAATTCCAACTTTATAAAATCTTTTAGAAATCATTATATTTGAAATAGAATAATACGATACAGCCATTCCACCAGTCGCCTGCGGAGTATTTATATAATTACTCAAACTATTTCCAAAACTACCTTTAGTATTATTACAAAAACCAATTTTTGCTAAGTATGGAGTTATCCAGACATAACAAATTGGTAATAAAACATTGAATATATTATTCAATAACTTGTTTAATTCCATAATCTAAATATTATATAAAAATGATCATCAATATTTACTTATAACATAATCAAAAATGACTTCCTTTCAATGTACGTGGAAAAATATTAATAATTGCTACTATAAATTACAAAAATCATACAAAAATAAGAATTGTTTGGCATTTGACTTCGACGATACATTGGTAAAAAAAAATACTTGTAATCCATTACCAAATGTTATTGACACATTAAAAAAATTAATCCAAAACAATTATAACATAATTGTTTTCTCTAATCAAAAAGGCATAGAAAAGAAGAAAACAAGTCATGAAAAAGTTCAAGAAAAAATGGAAAATTTTTCTAAACTTTTGAATAATTCTATCACATTCTTCTACGCAATTTCTGATGACCAATACAGAAAACCATGTGTTGGAATGTTTGAATTATTCAAAAGTTTAACTGAATCAAAAATTGAATATTATTGCGGAGATGCCGCAGGAAGACCAAAAGATTTTAGTATTTCGGATTTGTATTTTGCAAACAATATTAATGTTCAATTTAAACTACCAGAAGAAATATTCAATAATGATTATAGCCATAATAATCTAATTGCAACAACACAAAAAAAGAGCTTGACAAATAGTTTATATTCAAATGATGTTTGGGAAAATGGATTTCTTAAAAATAAAAGAAAAATTGTATGTGCTTCAGAAAATATTGATTTAGATGATGTTTTGGAAGAAAATCAGAAATATCTTATTCTACTTGTTGGACCACAAGGCTCGGGTAAAACAACAATACGCAATAATATTGTTAAAAAACATGATTTTGAAGTAATAAATAATGACACAAAATATTTACCACAAAAAACACAAAAACAACAAATATTTGATGAAGTTGAAAAAGATTCGTCTAAAAAAGGTATTATTATTGATAATACAAATCCATTGCTAGAAGGGAGAAAATCGTGGATTGAATTAGCACCAAATTGGAAAGTAATTATCATATTTATTGATGTGGCAAAAGATCTTAGCTTTCATTCTAATAAATACAGAATAAATCATAAATATTCTGTAAATATACCAAAAATAGCTATTAATATTTATTACAAAAAGCTACAAATTCCAACTCAAGATGAATGTTATGTACTTAAAACAATAAACAATATTGTTCACAATGGAGAACAATATAATCATAATTTAAGATTTGTATAAAACAGATTTTAAAAATATTAGTCTTTAATATGAGTGAATCAGAACGTTTAACTTGCTCCATTTGTCTCGAAACCATAAATGATTCTGATGAAAAAATACAATGTGTAAGAACAGAAACTGGTGGTTGTGACAATTTTTTTCATAAAAACTGTATTATTGAATATTGCAACCATTCTGAAAATAATGTATGTCCAATGTGTAGAAACAGTCGAATTTGTGATGAAATTAGATCACAAAGATTTGAAGAGTTACCAGATGGGAACACCGAATACATATTAGACGAAATTGCTACTAATTTTATGAGACCTCCACCCACCTGGCCCACAGATCAGGCTCTGCGAGGCTTTGAGAGCCCACGAAGTATTGTTAATATGCAAAATTTGGAAAGAATGCCTTTGAACATATTACTTCAAATTAGAGACCTATTTGAAGCTGAAATTGAAGCGCAAAGGCGTTTAATAGCAAGCAATATTCCAGTAACGGAAACACAAAGACAAGAGTTAGAACAAAGAGGGGAATTATCGATTGAATCTATTAATAATAGATCGACAGAAATAAGACGCCGATTAATGATAGCTATTACTCGAATAATAATGACTGAACTAATCAGACGGAATTTTGACGCAGTTGATGCATCCGGAGCCCGCATCCCATTGGGCGAGGCAGTGTGGAACGAAATGATGGATTATAGCGACAGTGATAATAGCATCGATAGTAATCAGACTCGCAGAAGTATAATATCGCGTCCGAGTCAAAGTGATAGCGAAAATGGGCGGCGCCCATCATCTGGTGTTCCAAGTATAGATGATAGTTCATATAACGGTTCATATTTCAGCGAAAATGAACGAAGTTCCAATTCCAGTGTTCATAGTCAAAGTGATAGCGAAAGTGATAGTAATGCTAATAGCCAGCCAGTCCAGACAACAACAGACAACCAGGTCGCATCCATCGCAGCCCAGATCGTCGAAAGCGGTCTGCCAGTTGAAGACGTCATCGCAATGGTGAGAAGGAGAGAGCCACAGCTAGATGCGGTTGATGCAGAACAAGATGCATATGAGCTTCTTAATGAAGAAGAATCAGAACACGAACCTGAATTGAACGTGGACGAAAATGTTGATGAAATTACAAACCTATTTGAACAGATCAATCAAAATGACGCACAGATCGCTAGATTGCGTAACCAAACAAACGAGCAATCATCGGAAGCATTCGATTCTGAAAATGTAAGTGCAGAAGGTGGTGCTCCTAAAATAGAATCTCCAGAAGAAGAACAACAATTTGTTGAGAATTTATCAAATTTAGATATTTTACAAACAACACAAAACACAGACTCTAGTGGAAATATTATTACAAAACGAGAACCAACATTTTTAGGAAATGAAAATCTTGTTGAAGAAAATGAATCAAAAAATGCTAATATGAAAGAGTCATATCCACTAAATAAAACACACGAAAAGTGGACTGGTGACAATGATTCGAATCATGAAAAAAAAATTAAGATTTTTCATAATTGGTTAAAAAATATTTTTCGCAGATTTAAACCAAATTCTCCGGATTTAACAATAATATTAACAGGACGCGGATTAGGATTAGGAAATTCACTAATTGACGATTTCAATTGGGATTGGATATCTGCAACAAACGAAAATCACATTGAAGCATTAATTGATAAAATAAATAATTTAAGTAATGAGAATAAAAAGAGGTTATTTGTTGATTTAACTATTGGAACAGTACTAATTACTGGTTATACACATCCAGATAATGATATTATTGATTTAGATTTAGAATTTATTTTTGAAAAAATTGAAAATTGGATGCATTTTGTTAGAAGAGTCGAAAATTCTCCAAGAAGGTTGAGTAGTGGCAGTACAACAAATGATCAACAAATATTTGATATTTCTATTGGAAAAGGCGAAAGGGAATGGGCCGGCGAATGGAGCAACGATGATAATGATAATATCATTTTTTCATTAGAAATAAAAAACTTAAATTATTCACAATTGTTATCCGAATATAATTCAAATGATAATGAATCACTATTAACAGGAAGAATGAGTTTAATAGAAGCTATTCACACTTTTAAACTAAACATGAAACGTCTTCTTAAAATAAGAAATATTAGAAGTGATTATATTGATTTATCAAAATTTGCATCTTTAAGACTATTTGGCGGTGGGCCCGAAGAAGATGAAGCAGCAAATATTTTGTTGACAATAAAAGATGCATATTATCCACCAAAAAGAAGTCACAAAAAAAGACCAGATTCACCTATTTTACTAAAAAATTCACGAAACATGTACGAATGTCCAAATTGTAAAAGAGAATTTACAAAACCTCAAGCCCAAATACAACACTGCAAATCATGTGTTAATAAAACAACTGGTGGAAATAAGAAAACACGAAAACGACGCCTTATGCTGCAAAAAAGAAGAGATTAAAATGAAAGACGTTTAGCATAAAAACCATCCTAAAATGTCTTTTTCATCTAATTTTTGAATTTTAATATTTTTTGGTTTACAATGCAAATAACAATAAGATTTATCCCAAATTTTTTCTGTCATATTAACAGAAATCTTCGGAATTGAAACATAATCATCTCCTAAATATTTTGAAACACCTTTTATTGATTCAACTGACATATTATTACTCCAAAACCATTTAACATGAGAAACAGAATCTTCATCATTATCAATTAGTGATTCAACGCAAATTATTGTGTTGTATTTTTCAACATAAATAAATTTATTTTTTTTCAAAGATTGCAAATATAAAAATTTTTGGATATACGATTTTTCTGCTTTTAATAGCTGATGATTTGGATAATTATCAAAATTTATGTTATTCCAAGAAACTTCTTTAAATATATTAGAATCCCTCCAATTTGTTTTATATTTTACCCAATACAATTCAAATAATTTATTTTCAAGAGAAAGTTCTTTATTTGTAGAAAAAATACCAAAACCATTTTTTTCTAAAATCGTATTTGAACACAAATTCACTAAATTATTTGCAATTCCATTGTTTCTATATTTAGGTAAAATGAACAAATCGTCACCAATATATAAATTATAATTATTTTTTGTTTTCCATTTTGTACAAAATAGTCTTCCTATTGATTTTTTATTATCATAAACAATTCCTTCAATATTACCATTTTTATTTGTTATTTTATATTCATAATTATTATTTCTTTTGATTCCAGTAATATGTGAATCTAAATAACCATAATTTTTTTTATTTTTCATGTAAAAAATTATTAATAGTAATAACAAAACAATTATTGTAATCATGTATTACCTTAATTATAATGAATCTAATTTTTAAATATTCAATATTTTCTGTTTTGTTTATTTTAGTTATACAATGAAGATAAGTGAAGAAAAAAAGAAGCTTTTAGGTGATTTGGTAGAATTAATGAATGAAGATGATTTTAAAAAAACACTTTTAAAAGAGTTAAATAAAGAAATTGATTTACCCGTTTTAAAAGAAAAACAAGAAGCTAAATTATTTAAAATTATTTATAAAGTTCTTTTGAATTTTGTTGAAAAGAAATTTTTAGATTAAAATTCAAATAATTAAAACATTGTTTAAAAATAAATGTTTTTTTTATCAAAAACACATATAGATAGCAATCGTGGAAAGAGTATGTTTATAAACGCCTATAATGAATTACAAACATATTTCAACAATAATTGTCCAGAAATGTATTTGTGTTATTTTGATCGCCAAAATCTAACAGATAATTGGGTAAATCAACAAAAAAATATTGATTCGTCTAAAATATTTCAATGTTTTAAAGATTGTCATTCGTGGAGAATTGATGATAAAAGAGAGTTTGCTAGAATAATGAATAATGACAAATGTGTTCCATTAAGCTATCTTAAATTTGATGACTTTTTGAAAGATAAACATAAATATTCTGATAACAAAGTATGGTTTGTTAAATCAAGAGGGTCAACATCAGGTAAAGGTGTATATTGCAAATATAATCATGAATTAAAAGAAAATCCAGGAGACAAATATATTATACAAGAAGAAATTGAAAATATTGATTTATGGGAAAATAGAAAATATGTTATTAGAAGTTACATTCTCATTTGGAATAAAAAAGCTTATTTTCATAAAAAAGCAATGGCTTTCATACATGGTCAAAATTATGAATCTAATACAGATTTTGATGTACAAGT
>JGI24820J26691_1000049_pt1 | contig 26521 bp, 24 predicted proteins | sample METZYME_5_50m_FD_26691 | JGI IMG/M metagenome (IMG submission 26691) | reverse complement strand
TTAATCCAGAAAACCGCATATTTTACTCCGGTGGCGCAGAACACCACTTGATCAATTTATCTGAATAAAATCAAGACTGGCAAACGACAAAAATATAAATCTTTTCGACTAAATTTTTAAACATTTATCAAACTTAAATGAACTTCTAGCNATTTAAAACACTAATAAAACCTTATGGGCTTTTACTCAGACAAATATCTGCTACTACACGTAAAATGATCAGCAACCCTCCATTATTCAGACCTGACCAAGCAAAGGCATCGCTTAAAGGTGAGAGACGTTCAGAACAACCAAACATCGGTATGGTTTCATTAGGATGCCCAAAAGCCCTTGTTGACAGTGAAAGAATTCTAACAAGATTACGCGCAGAAGGGTATGGTATTTCGCCTGACTATTCTGGAGCCGACGCCGTGATCGTAAATACCTGTGGTTTTTTAGATAGTGCGAAGGCTGAAAGTTTGGATGCAATCGGTGAGGCCATTAACGAAAATGGTCGAGTTATTGTTACGGGCTGTTTAGGAGCCGAACCAGAATTTATAACTGGAACCCATCCNCGTGTTCTTGCCATAACTGGACCACACCAATATGAGAATGTTTTAGATGCCGTTCATCAAATAGTACCGCCAAAACCTGACCCCTTTATAGATTTACTCCCAGAATCGGCAGTTAAATTAACCCCTCGACACTTTAGTTATTTGAAGATTTCAGAGGGTTGCAATCATAAATGCAAGTTTTGCATAATTCCCGATATGCGAGGCCGTTTAAAATCCAGACCGGCACATGCAATAATTCGCGAAGCTTCAAAACTTGTTGATAACGGAGTAAGAGAGCTGCTTGTAATTTCACAGGATACAAGCGCCTTTGGACTCGATCTTAAATATGCAAGTGAANACGGCCATAAATCTCACATTAAAGATTTGGCTTATGACTTGGGGAAACTTGGAGCTTGGGTTCGTCTTCATTATGTTTATCCTTATCCGCACGTTCGTGAGCTCATCCCCCTAATGGCAGAAGGCATAATATTGCCCTATCTGGATATCCCTTTCCAGCACGCCCATCCTGCAGTTTTAAAAAGAATGGCAAGACCTGCTGCGTCAGTAGGCACCTTAGAAGAAATAAAAAAATGGCGATCCATATGTCCAGAAATCACGCTTAGATCAACATTTATAGTAGGTTATCCTGGCGAAACTGAGGACGAGTTTAATACACTTATCGATTGGCTGGATGAAGCTCAACTAGATCGTGTAGGATGTTTTAAATATGAGAATGTTGAAGGGGCGAGGTCTAATGCCTCAGACCACCAAATAGCTGAGGAAGTTAAACAGCACCGATGGGAAGTTTTTATGGAAAAGGCTGGAGAAATATCAGCTCAAAAGCTTGCTAAAAAAATTGGTGAAGAGATTGAAGTAATTGTTGATGAAATCGATGACGAAGGTGCAATCTGTAGAACAAAAGCTGATGCACCCGAAATTGATGGAAACCTTTTTATTGAGGACAATTTTGAAGAAATTCAGGTGGGTGACATTTTAAAAGTCAATGTGACAGCAGCAGGCGATTACGACCTTTGGGGTTCCGTTTCAAAAGATCGAAAGCCGAGGAGTTACAATATCTAATTCAATAACTTGCCATATTATTGCTTAAATCTATTTACCAAGTATGGCTACAAGAGTTTTGTTCAACGAAGACTGCCCAATTTGCAATGCAGAAATCTGCCACTACAAGAAATATGCAGAGGCAAACGGTATCGAACTTTATTTTGATAAATTGGGTGAAACTGATTTGTCGATCTATGGCGTGAGCAAAGACCAAGGTGCAAAACGCTTACATGTAATATCAAATGGGCAAGTTATCCATGGATTACCGGCTTTTCGAAAGCTTTGGGCAGAAATGCCCAGGTATAAATTTCTAGCCTTTGTTACCAATTTACCGGTAATCAAACAACTAGCCGCACTTGTTTATGACAAAATACTGGCACCGGTACTTTATAAGTCACACGTAAGGCGTATCCAGAAAAAATCGTAACGGTTTTTGTTTTATAAATTATCGTTATAAGAATAGGTTATTTTTAATCACATGGATTGGGTCCAAAAATCGTACCAGGATTTAATATACCCTTTGGATCCATTACTGATTTAATTGACTTATTAAGCTTTAATTTAATTGGATCAGAATACTTCACTAAATCATGGATCTTTAGTCGCCCTATTCCATGTTCTGCACTAACAGAACCACCGTAAAGATGAACAAGGTCATGAATAGCAGTCTTAATAGCTGGTCTTACATGGTTATGATCTTCTCGTTTTTTCCCTTCATTGGGAAAAATATTAAAGTGGAGATTTCCGTCCCCTATGTGACCAAAACAATTTATTCTAAATTTACCAAGTTTTGAGATTTCTACCCTAGCTTCATCTATAAAATTACTTATTGCTGACAATGGCAAAGAGATATCATGACTTGATACCGCTCCAATTCGTCGATTTGCTTCGGGAATTTTTTCTCGAATTGCCCATAAATCATGTTGCTGGCCCATATTTTCTGCAATCACACCATCCAAAGCAAGCCCACTGCTTAAAATATTTTCAAAATAATCATTTGTATTAGTCTTCAAATTACTTCGTCCTGAGTGCCCAATGTCCAAAAGAACCATCCACTCAGGAATATTTTCAAATGGACTTTTAAATTCTACTTTTGTTTCTTTTAGAAAATCTATGCCCATCTTATTTATCAGTTCGAAAGCAGAAATTGTTTCACCAAAATAATCTTTTGTCTCAGAAAGTAACCTAACAGCATCTTTGGGCGACTTTACTGCAACTAAAGCTACGGTGTGTTCTATAGGTTTTGAAAACAGCTTCATCGTTGCTGCTGTAATAATTCCAAGTGTTCCCTCTGAGCCTATAATTAAATTTTTTAGGTCATAACCAGTATTATCTTTATGAAGCCGTGATAATCCATTCCAAATTGAGCCATCGGCAAAAACCACTTCTAGACCGAGGCATAAGTTTCTAGTGCTTCCATATCTTAGTACGTTAACGCCACCTGCATTTGTTGCTAGATTTCCGCCTATTTGGGCTGTTCCCTCCGAAGCAAGAGAAAGAGGAAATATTCTTTTCGCATCTTCAGCTGCATCTCTTAAATTAGATAAAATTACGCCAGCTTCTACAGTAATGACATTTTCATCCGGATTTAGATACCGTATCTTATTCATTCGTTCCAATGACAACAGAATTCCTGAAGGTCCTGTGTCTTGTATCTGCCCACCAACTAAGCCAGTACCGCCCCCATATGGAATAATTGGAATATTTTTAGCGTTAGCCAAACTGACTACAGCTGAAACTTCTTTTACAGACCGAGGTAACGCAAGAATTGTACTAATCCCGCGCCACCTAGAGCGTGGTTCCAACAGATAGTTATCAGGAACAGCTGATACCGCCGCAGGAGATAAAACTAATTTCAGCTCATTGATAATTTCTTCCGTAACCGGTTTCAAAGCCACGTTGTTCTCCTAATCATTATTATTCAAATCCAGCAGAAGTTTTACCTCTTCTATCATGTCGAAGCGCAGAATATAAAACATGCGTTCGCCAGCGCCCATTGATCTGGATATAAGCCTGGGCAACACCTTCATACTTAAAGCCACATTTCTCCAGAACACCACGAGAAGGCTTGTTATCAGCTAAACAAGCACTCTCGATTCGACTTAGGTCGAGATCCACGAAAGCATATTNTACAATAGCATTAATTGCCTCNGTCATATAACCGCGACGAGCATATTCTTCACCAATCCAATATCCCAAGGTTCCACTTTGCGTTGGCCCCCGCCGAATATTATCAAGGGTTATCGCTCCATAAAATTCATCTGTACCAATATCAAAAAGAAATAACGGTAAGCCAGTACCTTGATTAATCGCCTTCTTTGACCAATAAACTCTGTTTGAAAATGACTTCCGTGTTAAATGNTCAGTATTCCATTTAGGCTCCCAAGGTGTTAAAAATTCTTTACTTGAATAACGAACTTTTTTCCATTTCTTAAAATCAAAATGCATAGGTGGCCTAAGTGTCAAACGGCTTGTATTTATCTTAATTTTTTGCCCAAATGAAAACATTAAGCAACTCTAAGCGCATCCAATTCCTGCATCGACGGTGCCGATGAAATCGGACCATAAAGAGCCATAGCAAACTTAGCTTGTGAAATCACATTTTCAGCGTAAGCCCTTACTTTTTCTAAGTTTACAGAGTCAATCTTCTCAATTGTCTCATCTAAACTGGGAACTTTACCCCAAATTTGAACCATTCTTGCAAGCCTTTCAGCTCTGCTCGAGGGACTTTCCAGTCCCATTAGTAATCCAGCCTTCATTTGCGATCTGGCTCTAGTAACTTCTTCTTCTGAAAGATCCATAGCTGCTCTTTTGATTTCTCTAACCGTTAAATTGGCTAAATCAGGTATTTGCTCTGCCGACGTCCCAGCATAAATGGTGGTACAACCTGTATCAGAAAAGGCTCCAGCTTGTGCAAAAATCGAATAGCACAGTCCACGCTTTTCTCTGATCTCTTGAAATAACCGTGATGACATGCCTCCACCAAGTGCAATCGAGTAGACTTGAGCGGTATAAATATCCGAACTTCTATAACTAGGGCTTTCAAAAGCTAGTGCAAAATGTGCCTGCTCAAGTTTTTTATCTCTCCTAAATTCTCCACCCGAAAAAGCTGCGGTCATAGATTGAGGTGATGATTTTGGCTTTTTTAGATCGCCAAAAGCTTTTTCAGCAAGCTTACATAGCACGTCATGATCAATTCCACCAGCCGCAGAAAGAATCATTCTATCGGGACTGTAGTGCTCATTGACAAACCCTGACAAATCTTCTCTGGAAAACCTTGAAATATTTTCACTGGGTCCGAGAATAGAACGTCCTAAAGACTGGTCGGGATAAGCAGTTTCTTGCAACCAATCAAAAACTATGTCGTCTGGTGTATCTAAAGTCTGACCAATTTCTTGCAATATAACCCCACGCTCAACCTCAAGTTCACGTTGATCGAATACGGAATTTCTCAAGATATCAGCCAGTATACTGGACGCCATTTCAACGTCCTCGTTCAAGACCCTCACAAAATAAGCTGTTGTTTCTCTTGAAGTATAAGCATTTATATAACCGCCTACATTCTCAATTGCTTCTGCTATATCCAAGGCAGATTTTGTTTTAGTTCCTTTAAAAGCCATATGCTCCAGAAAATGAGCAATTCCGTTTTGTTCAAGCCGCTCATGCCGGCCACCAGCAGAAATCCAAATTCCAAGTGACGCAGATTTAAGGCCTGGCATATTTTCTGTAATTACTTGAAACCCATTACTTAATTTATGATGGCGTATGCTCATATTTAAATCCGTTCATTAACGATTGCTTGGATAGATTGAAGATTATTTTCAACATTTGTTATTCTCTCATCAAGGTCAAATAGATCAGCCATGCGAGACGGCAACTCCGGAAATACTGAGGTTGCATTTTTAACAGCTATTGGAAATTTAGCAGGATGGGCAGTAGCAAGTGTAATCATAGGAATGCCGGATTTACGCTTTTTCCTCGCTGTGTGTACACCCACCGCAGAATGAGGGCATAATAACTCCGAGTGTTTTTGATAATTATATGCAATTTCAGAGTGAGTTTCGTCCTCGGAAGCACGCCCACTATCAAAATTTTCTCTTAACATTTCTAATGTACTTCCGGAAATATCAAACTGACCAGTATTTTTGAGTTGTTCCATCAAACTCGCAACTTCACTACCATTACAACCCGTAGCGTAAAAAAGCGCGCGCTCAAAATTAGAGCTCACCTGAATATCCATAGATGGGCTTATACTTGGCAAAACTTTATCTGTTTTATACAGGCCAGAATTTAGGCATCTATGAAGTATATCATTTTGATTAGTAGCTATCACAAGACGATCAATCGAAAGGCCCATCTTTTTAGCAATAAAACCTGCAAAAATATCACCAAAATTTCCAGTAGGCACGCTAAAGCTAATCTTTTTATTTGGAGCACCCAGTTTCACAGCTGATGAAAAATAATAAACAACTTGCGCTAAAACTCTTGCCCAATTTATTGAATTCACACCAGCTAAATTTACTCCATCGCGAAACTCGAAATCATTGAACATGTCTTTTAAGCGAGCCTGACAGTCATCAAAATGACCATTGATAGCAATTGCATGAACATTTTTTTCCGACGGTGTTGTCATCTGCCGCCTCTGGACGTCTGAAACACGCCCATCGGGATATAAAATAAATACGTCTACAGCATCTAAGCCGCGAAATGCTTCAATTGCAGCGCTACCAGTATCTCCACTGGTTGCACCAACAATCGTTACTCGAGATTTTTTCCGATCCAAAGCAACTTGGAAAAACTGACCAATAAGTTGCATAGCAAAATCTTTAAAAGCCAGAGTTGGGCCATGGAATAATTCCAAAAGAAAATGATTACTTTCTAATTCAACCAGAGGCGCACGCTCTTGATGTCCGAAATTATAATAGGCATTGTTTATAATTTTGCCTAATTCGTCTTCCGAAAAACAATCGCCAACAAATGGCGATATAACTTTAAAGGCTATTTCCTCATAACTTAAATCTGACATCTTTAACATGTCGTCTGCAGAAAATTTTGGTATTGACTGAGGAACATAAAGACCACCGTCTCTTGCTAGACCCGTCAACATTGTTTCTTCGAAATTCAAAATAGGAGCTTTTCCACGGGTAGATACATACTTCATTTTTTTTGGCCTCTGCTTACGCTCGATCTATAAATGAAAAATAATCCCATCCCAAGCCAAATAAATGCCAATAAGAACCACGTTATTGCATATTGTTTATGATTATTAGGAATGTTTTCCGTATCTAAAGGAAGTGGATCAATATTAACGATTGATGGACTGAGACTTTTAGCTACGACTAAAATGGGCTCTGTTTCAAGCTCTTTTGATAATTGATTAACATCTCTGGCGAACCAAATATTATTTTTTTGATCTGGATCCGGGGTAAAAAAATCTACTTCGTCAGGCCAATGTAAATTCCCTTCGATGCTGATTTTACCACCTAATTTAATGTTCGACGCAAATTCATGGCGTATAAAACCTAAATCCACTAAAATAGTTCGCCCTTGCCCTAATTCTACGGGCGCAATTATCCGGTAACCAGCTCCAATAATTTTTTGGCTAGCCATTACTTTAACAAAGTGTCCAATAATTTTACCAGAAAACTGCACCGGTAGATATTTATGCGCCTTTTCGTCTGCCATGGGTGGCAAGCCTTGAGGCAAGCCAGAAATTTTACTATTAATTTCCTCCAATATGGATTGCTTCCAAACAAGCCTATCTAATTGCCATTTACCCAGAGATACTAAAATTATGATGCCAAGGCTTATAAATAACCAAGTGAGATATTTTTGTGCCATATTTTATAATCCGACAAAAAACCCGAGAAGAACTGCAACCTTCTTGTGTTTATTTGATTGGCTACGAGCTCAAAAAACACTTGGCTAATTTCTAATGAATCGTAGCACCTATGCTTCCCCAAACGTAAATTGCTGCGAACAAAAATAACCAGACCACATCTACAAAGTGCCAATACCAAGCAGCAGCCTCAAAACCCAAATGCTGCTCTTTTGTAAAGTGTCCTCGCATTGCCCGAAGCATACAAATTGCAAGGAAAATTGTCCCAACTATTACGTGAAACCCATGGAAACCTGTGGCCATAAAAAAGTTTGCACCATAGATATTACCTGAAAAACCAAAGGCTGCATGTTGATACTCATATACCTGGAAAATTGTAAATACCACACCTAAGCCGACAGCAATAGCAAGACCTTGCACCATTGATTTTCTATCTTCCTCATGCGCAATTGCGTGGTGAGCCCAGGTCGCAGCAGCCCCAGAACAAAGTAATATCAGCGTATTAATCAAAGGGAGATGCCAGGGATCAAAAACCTCTATACCGGCTGGAGGAAATTGGCCATCCTGCAATGGGCTCATATCTCCCATTGGATACATAGCATGCTTAAAAAAGCTCCAGAACCACGCTAAAAAAAACATAACTTCGGACATTATAAATAGAATGAACCCATACCTTAGACCAATAAGCACTACTGGCGTGTGGTCCCCGACTTGATTTTCTTTCACGGTGTCTGCCCACCAGACGTACATCACAAATAATACGCCAACAAACCCTGCAATAAACATCCAAGGNTTTCCGCTGTGAAATAAAACCACGGCTCCGAAAAGCATCACAAAAGCAGCTACCGAACCAATAAATGGCCAAATAGAAGGATTAAGTATATGGTAGTCGTGATTTTTTTCATGTGCCATTTGGTTTTTCCTCACTTGGGAGCTCATTTAACTCATTTTTAGTATTAACACTGACTTTTGCCGATTCTTGCGTGATGTCTTTTTCATAAAAAGTGTATGACAGGGTAATTACTTTAGTATATTTTGCATCGCGGTCTTTGACTATTTCAGGATCAACAAAAAATGTTACTGGCATTTGAACACGTTCACCAGGCATTAAAATTTGTTCTTCAAAGCAAAAACAATCTATTTTGCTGAAAAAACCTCCCGCTTCGTAAGGAGTTACATTATAACTAGCAGTTCCAGCGACTGGTTTTTTTGTGGGATTATATGCCTCATAAAAAGCCAAACCGGTTGCTCCGATTTGAATTTCAATTTCACGCTGCACTGGCTTGAATTCCCAGGGCATGCTACGCTCAAGCGAAGCATCAAACCTAATTTTGACTGTTTCATCTAATATAATTTCTGAACCACTATCAGCTACCTGAGTAATTCCTCCAAACCCTGTTACTCTGCAGAACCAGTCATAAAANGGGACAGCCGCCCAGGCCATAGCGCCCATAAAAACTACAACACCAACCATTTGGGNGGCTGTCTTTTTTTTCGCTTTATCACTCACTGCGCGAAATCCCTGACAGGGCTTCTGCAAACTGACCCTCGGTAACTTTTACAACTGTCAATCCAAACATCATCGCGACAAATCCAATCAAAACCAGACCAAGGCCCAGATTTCTGCCCTTCCGACGTTTATGCAAATCATGTTCTCTTCCAAAACTCATACTAAATTCCGGGCCACGTTATATTAACTCTAGTTTCTAATATAATAGCACCAAAATGGAAAAACAGATAAAGTAAGGAAAATTTAAAGAACTTTCGTTCTGCGAGTGCATTATCAGCAATGCATTCGGTTTCCAGCCTGGACCATAATTTATAAGCCGAGTAGACAAGTTTAGTATTAAATAAAATTGCAACCAATAAATAAAATGGGCCACTCAAAGAAGAAAGTCCTATTGATAAAGCAACGAAAGCAAGGAACAACGAATAAATCATTATATGATTTCTGGTTGATTTTCTACCATTTGTAACCGTCAACATTGGCACCTTAGCTGTGTCATAATCATTTTTCATAAAGAGCGCTAAGGACCAAAAATGAGGAGGGGTCCATACAAAAATTAATGCAAACATTAAAATGCTTTCAAATCCTATATTTCCCGTGACAGCTGCCCAGCCTATGATAGGTGGAAACGCTCCAGCAGCACCACCAATTACAATATTCTGCGGCGTAGATCTCTTCAGCCAAATTGTGTAAATAATTACGTAAAAGAAAATTGTGAAAGCCAATAAAAAAGCGGCGAACCAATTAGATGCAAGACCAAGCATCACAACTGATAAAGCTGAAAGTACAATTCCAAAATCTTTCGCTTCGCTTGCAGAAATTTTCCCGGAAGGAATTGGTCGGGACTTAGTTCGTGACATTATGCTGTCTATATCTGCGTCATACCACATGTTCAGAGCTCCTGAAGCTCCACCACCTATGGCAATAAACACGATCGATGCAAATGCTACAAACGGATGAATGCCGCCTGGAGCAGCTAACAATCCAGCAATTGCNGTGAAAACGACTAGTGACATAACTCGAGGCTTCATCAAGGAAAAAAAGTCACCAAATTCAGGCTCANCTGAGTACAGTTTATTTACGCTTACTTCTGTCATTANTAACTTTTCCACTTTTCGGACGNTATAACGAAGTTGATATAGACCTTTTAATCGGCAACCNCAGCTAAATTATACGGTTGAGGAGTTCCTGCGTACTCAGATCTTGCTGCCGACAACCAAGTTTCATACTCATTCTGGCTAACCACTTTGACAGTAATCGGCATGTAAGCATGATCTTTGCCGCATAACTCAGAACATTGTCCGAAATAAATACCTTCTTTCTCGGCTTTAAACCAAAGCTGTCCTAATCTACCAGGCACTGCATCTTGCTTCACGCCAAACGCAGGAATAGTCCAGCTATGAATAACGTCAGCACCAGTAACTTGCATTACGACAGTTTTGTCTACCGGAACTACGACAGCCGTATCAGTAGCGAGCAAAAATTGATCGCGAGTGTAGCCTGCTTCTTTCAATTCTAGTTCAACCTCAGGTGTTAAGACTTTTCCTTCGCCGATTAGAAAGCTTTCGAACTCAAAACCCTCATCAACGTATTCATAACCCCAGTACCACTGATATCCGGTAACTTTTATATTTACTTCACCCTCAGGAATTTTCTGCTGATCAAATAACACAGGTAGTGAAAATGCTCCAATGAAAACTAAAATTACTATTGGTATTACAGTCCAGGCAACTTCCACTGGAGAGTTATGCGTAAAGGTCGCTGGTACGGGGTTGGCCTTTTGATTGTATCGAATGATCACGTACGTTAACAAACCAAGCACAAACACTGTAATCGCAGTGATGATTATCAATACCAAACCATCTAACCATTGTAGGTCACGAGCTAATTTTGTAGCCGCTGGTTGAAATCCCATCCCATCAGAAACGGGTTGTCCAATGATCTCAAGCGCATCATCAGCAAATGCTGGCACGGCTAAAAAGCCAGAACACAGCCCGGTTATTATTGATTTTAGTTGCATTTTTCACCCTGATTTTTCAGTGTTCGTGTAGGTCTTATACCATCCCAATTGGCTATTTGAGAATCTTATTGTAATTACAATTGTTTAAAACCATATTTTGACAGAGAGATAAAGAAGTATAATTGCGGCAAACGGACGCTTTTTTAAATAAAGTGTTTATATTCTTACGTTCATGGAAATACACCCAAATATGTTAAATTATAATCCTTTTGGAAAAAATCTAAGTCGCGACGACGCACTTAAGTCTTTAAAATTGGCCACAAATAATTGTGACGACGGAGAATTGTTTTTTGAAGAGCGCCAAACTGAAACAATAACCTTCGATGACGGAAGAATAAAATCTGCAAACTTCGATGCTTCGGAAGGAATGGGGCTTCGATCAGTTTGTGGTGAAATAACAGGATATGCGCACTCAAACGATCTATCATATTCTGCACTTTTAAAAATGATACCAACGGTTCAAAAAGCCCATCAAAGTAAAATATGTAAGTTGGATGGCGATCCTTCTGCTACGGAAGAAAAAATATATGAACCCTTCAATCCGATTATGGAATTAACTTTCTCAAAAAAAGTAACAATATTAAAAGAAATTGACGAGTTTTGTCGGAGCCTTGACCCAAACATTAAACAAGTGACAGCAACAATCGCTTCATCAACTCAAAAAGTTTTTATTTTGCGACCTAATGGTTCCATATCTCAAGATATCAGACCCATGGTGCGCCTAAATATATCAATTTTATTGGAACGCAACGGTAGGAGAGAGACCGGATACACGGGTGTTGGAGGTCGTAGCAACTTACAAAGATTTTTAAAACAAGAAGTTTGGCAAAATGCTGCTTTTGAAGCGTTAAGAATTGCTAAGGTTAATCTTAAAGCAAAGCCAGCTCCAGCAGGTATAATGGATTTAGTTTTAGGTCCTGGCTGGCCAGGGATTTTATTGCATGAAGCAATTGGTCATGGTTTGGAAGCAGATTTTAATAGAAAAAAAACAAGCGTATTTAGTGACTTAATGGGCAAAAGAATTGCAGCTCCAGGTGTAACAGTTTTTGATGACGGCACAATTCCAAATCGTAGAGGTTCAATCACAATTGACGATGAAGGCACTCCAAGTCAAAAAACTAAGTTGATTGAGGATGGAATTTTAGTTGGATATATGCACGACCGACAAAATTCTAGGTTGATGGGAATGAAATCTACTGGCAATGGCCGGAGGCAAAGTTATGCACATGTTCCTATGCCCCGTATGACTAATACCTACATGCAGGAGGGAGACGAAGATCCCAAAAACTTAATTCAAGATTTGAAAGACGGTCTTTATGCTGTAGGCTTTGGCGGGGGGCAAGTAGATATAACAAACGGTAAATTCGTTTTCTCTTGCACAGAGGCATATAGAGTAAAAAATGGTAAGATTAAAGAAGCTGTAAATGGCGCAACTTTAATTGGAGATGGAGCATCAGCCCTCCAAAAGATTAGAACNATTGGAAATGACCTCAAGCTAGATCCNGGAATAGGAAACTGCGGAAAAGCTGGNCAATGGGTTCCTGTTGGAGTTGGGCAACCTAGCCTTTATATCAGTGGTCTCACCGTTGGAGGTGTTTCAAATTGAGGTTTAACCCATCCAATTATTTTTCAATAAATTGTCAATTCCACCTTTCAGATTAATTTTACCTGAGCAGGATTGACAAACCTTCCAAGCTGGAGCCATGGTCCCGCGCTAAGTCACTCTCGTGAGTCGAAAGGATTTTTTATGCCAGTTGTAGTTGTAGAGTCACCAGCAAAAGCAAAAACGATTAACAAATATCTTGGCTCAAATTACACCGTATTAGCTTCATATGGTCATGTTAGAGATTTACCGGCAAAAGACGGATCCGTAGACCCTGATAAAGATTTTAATATGAAATGGGAAATTGGCACTGATAGTAAAAAACACGTCAAAGCTATAGCTGATGCCCTTAAAGAAGATAATGAGTTGATNTTGGCTACAGATCCAGATCGAGAGGGTGAAGCCATAAGCTGGCACCTTGAAGAAACTCTACGAAATAAGCGAGTGATAAATAGTGATACACAAGTCAGCAGAGTTGTTTTTAATTCAATAACCAAATCAGCTGTCTCAGAAGCGATGGCTAATCCTAGAACAATAGACGCGCCATTGGTGCACGCTTATCTTGCAAGAAGAGCACTCGATTATCTTGTTGGATTTAATTTGTCGCCAGTTTTATGGCGTAAATTGCCTGGGGCCAGATCAGCTGGCAGGGTCCAGTCAGTTTGCTTGAGATTAATCGTAGAAAGAGAAATCGAGATAGAGGCTTTCAAACCCAAAGAATATTGGTCTGTAAAAACGTCTTTAAAAACCCCAAGAGGCCAAACATTTGATGGAAAACTGATAAACTTTGCAGGAACAAAGTTAGACAAATATGATTTAAAAAGTAGTTCNGAGGCTGAGTTAGCTGCTGAGGCAATCACGACACGTGATCTTATAGTTTCGTCAATTGAGAGCAAACCAACAAGTAGAAATCCTTTNGCTCCTTTTATGACATCTACGCTTCAGCAAGAAGCTGGAAGAAAATATGGAATGGGCGCCCGACAAACGATGCAAGCAGCCCAGAGATTGTACGAAGCCGGTCATATTACGTATATGCGAACTGATGGCATTGATATGGCGCCTGAGGCCGTTACCTCTACAAGAGAGGTAATAGAGGAAAGATATGGTAAAGAATTCCTGCCGTCTTCTCCCAGGTTCTACAAAAATAAAGCCAAAAACGCCCAAGAAGCTCACGAGTGTATAAGGCCTACTTCCATTTCAAAAGACGCAAAACAATTGCGTCTTTCGGATAATGATCAATTTAAATTGTATGATTTAATTTGGAAAAGGACAATTTCCTGTCAAATGGANTCTGCCAGGTTAGAAAGGACTTCCGTAGATATACAAAGCGCAGATAAACAAGTCACTCTTAGAGCTAATGGACAAGTAATATTATTTGAAGGTTTTCTCAAAGTATACGAAGAAAGTCGCGATGACNCGGAGCAATCCGACAGTGACAGTCGTCTTCCCCAAATGTTTAAAGGGGAAGATATTGAAAAACTGAGCATTAATCCTGAGCAACACTTCACCCAACCACCACCAAGATATACAGAAGCTAGTCTTGTTAAAAAAATGGAAGAGCTGGGCATAGGACGACCTTCGACATATGCCAATATAGTAACGACAATTCAGGATAGAGAGTACGTCAGAAAAGAAAAAAATAGGCTTTCTCCAGAAGATAAGGGACGAATAGTCACAATTTTTTTAATGAATTTTTTCAAACGCTACATAGAGTTTGATTTTACAGCGGGTTTAGAAAATCAACTTGATGCAGTGAGTGCGGGAAAAGGAAATTACAAAGAACTATTAGGTCAATTTTGGGATGATTTTTCAGAAGCAATCTCCGAAACATCAGAATTAAGAATTACTGAAGTTTTAGACGTGTTGGATGATGCTTTGGCGCCCCAGCTATATCCCGCAACTGATGATGGTAGCGACCCAAGAAAGTGTCCAAAGTGTGGAAACGGCCAACTCCACTTAAAATCATCGCGAACTGGGGGATTTGTTGGATGTGGCAACTACCCCGAATGTAATTTTACCCGCCCAATTTCTGGCGACACAGATGAAACATCAGAACGCTTACTTGGTAAAGATAATGAAGATGATATATTTCTGAAAAGCGGCAGATTTGGTCCATATATCCAGCGTGGTGAGACTTCAGAGGAAAATAAAAAACCTCCACGTGCTAGCCTCCCAAAAGGCTGGTTAGCATCAGAAATGGATCTAGAGAAAGCCCTTAAACTTCTTAGCCTACCACGGGAAATAGGGCTTCATCCTGAAGATGGGCAAATCATAGAAGCGGGGATTGGAAGATATGGTCCTTTTGTTCGTCACGGGCGGACTTATGCAAATTTAAAGGATCCTGACGAGGTGTTTAATATCGGTATGAATCGAGCCGTGGAAGAGCTGGCAAAAAAAGCATCTGCCGGTGGAGGACGCGGCACAGCTTCAAAAGCTATTAAAGAACTAGGCGAACACCCTGATGGCGGCGGTCTGGTTAACGTGATGGATGGGAAATATGGACCTTACATTAAATACGCAAAAATCAATGCTACAATACCAAAAGGACAAGACCCTGAAAATATTACAATGGACGAAGCAGTTAATCTTATTAAGGAAAAAACCGGAAAAAGTAAAAAAAGGGGAAAGAAAAAATAGGGCTTTTATGATATACTGTCTATGAGTTTTTATTTGAAACAATTCCCAAGTTGAAGAAAGGTACTAGTTCAATGCAAAAAGTTTATGGAACTGCTGAGGAGGCTTTAGAAGGTTTACTATTCGATGGAATGTTCATCGCCTCAGGAGGTTTTGGACTATGCGGTATTCCAGAATTATTACTACAAGCTATCAAAGATGCAGGAACAAAAAATTTAACTTTTGCATCAAATAATGCTGGTGTTGATGATTTCGGAATAGGGATATTGTTGGAGTCACACCAAGTTAAAAAAATGATTTCGTCGTACGTTGGAGAAAACGCTGAATTCATGCGCCAGTATTTATCAGGTGAGCTTGAATTGGAATTTAACCCTCAAGGCACTTTAGCAGAAAGAATGCGTTCGGCTGGATGCGGAATTCCAGGGTTTTTTACAAAAACTGGAGTGGGAACCATAATAGCCGATGGGAAAGAACATAAAGACTTCAATGGTGAAACCTACATATTAGAAGAGAGCTTATTTGCAGACCTATCGATTATAAAGGCCTGGAAAGCTGACGAAACAGGAAATCTTATATTCAGAAAAACTGCTCGGAACTTCAATCCCCCAGCTGCAATGTGTGGAAAAGTGTGCGTCGTAGAGGTTGAAGAAATTGTACCTACAGGCTCGCTTGATCCCGATTTGATACACCTTCCTGGGATTTATGTTCACAGAATTATACAAGGTGAGCACGAAAAACGAATTGAACAGCGCACAACGCGCCCCGCTGCTTAAAAGGAAATGTAAAATGTGGGATCGAGATCAGATGGCTGCTCGAGCAGCAAAAGAACTAGAAGACGGAATGTATGTAAATCTTGGTATTGGAATTCCAACTTTAGTGTCAAATTATATTCCAGAAGGGATAAATGTTACACTCCAGTCAGAGAATGGAATGCTTGGTATGGGACCATTTCCCGTGGAGGGTGAGGAAGATGCGGATTTGATTAATGCTGGCAAACAAACGATAACCGAATTACCGCAAACTGCGTATTTTGATAGCGCCACCTCTTTTGGTATGATCCGAGGAGGCAAAATAGCCATGGCTATATTGGGTGCAATGGAAGTTGCTGAAAATGGTGATTTGGCAAATTGGATGATACCCGGAAAACTTGTGAAAGGAATGGGCGGTGCCATGGATTTAGTGTCTGGCGTTGGTCGTGTGATTGTGGTGATGGATCATACAAACAAACACGGCGAGTCCAAATTACTGAGAGAATGCACTCTACCACTTACTGGGAAAAACGTGGTGGATAGAATAGTAACAAATTTAGGCGTTTTGGATGTTGTGTCGGGAGGTTTAAAAATTATCGAATGTGCAGAGGGAATATCTGAGAAAGAAATACGCGGTGCCACAGAAGCCAAAATAGTAAATTGATTAGTTATTTCTAAAACTCACTTAATGCTTAAATACGATTTACCCCAAAAATTTGAAAATTGGATTGAGAAAAAAAACTGGGTCCTAAGACCCCATCAAATTGAAGTTCTGAACAATCCAGAAAGACAATCGCAACTCCTTATTGCCCCGACTGGTTCTGGTAAAACATTAGCTGGTTTTTTGCCAACCCTAATCGAGCTAGAGGCTTTTGATTTTACTGGCCTCCATACAATTTATGTTTCACCTTTGAAAGCATTGGCATCAGACATTAGACGAAATTTGATGATCCCCATCGAAGAAATGAATCTAAATATAAGAGTGGAAGATAGAACTGGCGATACCAAGGCCGGGACAAAGCGACGTCAAAGAGTTGATCCCCCCCATATTTTGCTCACCACCCCAGAAAGCTTAGCACTATTGATCTCGTTTCCCGAATCCAAAAATCTTTTTGCAAACTTAAAAAGAATAATTATTGATGAAATACACGCGCTCATTGAAAGCAAACGCGGACATCAATTAGTCTTAGCAATATCGCGATTACAATCTTTATGTAACAATCTTCATAAAATTGGATTATCCGCAACAGTTGATCGCCCCAAAGAATTAGCAGAATTTATTTGTGAAAAAAACGCGAATTGCCCAATAATATTTGCTAAATCTGGAGTAGATCCAGACATTTCAATGCTTAAAACAAAGGCCGCACCTCCTTGGGCAGGGGCTGGAGCGACCTATTCTATCCCTGATGTTTTAGAGCAAATATCCAGTCATAAAACTACTTTGATTTTCCATAATACAAGGGCTCAAGCAGAAATTTTTTTTCATAATTTGTGGTTAAATAACAAAAATAATCTCCCGATCGCAATCCATCATGGTAGCCTCGACCTGGACCAACGCAAGCGTGTTGAAGAAGCTATTTCCAGAGGTGAGCTAAAAGCCGTTGTTTGCACAGGAACCCTGGATCTAGGCATTGATTGGAATGACGTGGATCTTGTCATTCAAGTCGGCGCTCCAAAAAATATAAAACGTTTAGTACAGAGAATTGGCAGGGCAAACCACACTTATAATGCTCCTTCCAAAGCCATAATGGTTCCCGCAAATAAATTTGAAATTATCGAGTGCCAAGCTGCTTTAGAAGCGGTCAAAGATAAAGATTTAGACGGTGAGCCAGTAAACTCAGGGTCACTTGATGTTTTGTGTCAACATATTCTTCTTTTGGCGTGTGCAGGAGAGATTTATCCTGATAAATTATTCAACGAAATAAAAACAGTAGGCGCTTATGCAAACTTAACACAGAATGAATTTGATCAGTGTATTAGATTTTGCGTAGACGGAGGATATGCACTTAACCGATACGAGCAATGGCATCGATTGAAAATTGATGTTTCAGGGAATTTAGTTCTGCGTGACCCTAGAGCATCAAATAGAATAAGAATGAATGTGGGAACCATTCAAGACACAGAAACATTAAAGGTTAGGACGCCCCGAAAAAATGGTGGAAAACCTCTTGGAGAAATTGAAGAAGCTTTTGCCGCATCGCTTACAAAGGGCGACACTTTTTTAATCGGAGGTAAAATAGTGCGCTTCGAAAATTTGAGAGAGATGATAGTCGAAGTTACACAAAACGCCAGTAAACAGCCTAAAATTGCCACCTTTATGGGAACCAAATTTGCAACGAGTACAAAACTCAGTGATAGAATTTTAGACAGTTTCAAAAATGAAAATTGGAGTGAACTGCCTGTAGACACGAAAAACTGGCTAATTAAGCAAAAAGAATTTTCGGAACTACCAGTTAAAAATAAATTGCTTATTGAAACCTTTGTAAGAAAATCTCGCCATCATATGGTCGTCTACAGTTTTGCCGGACGAAATGCGAACCAGACTTTGGGATTGATTTTATCAAAGAGATTAGAAGAGCTGAATCTTGCTCCATTAGGTTTTGTCGCGAATGATTATGCTACTCTTATATGGGGACTAAAAAAAGTGGAAAACCCAATAGAGTTATTCAATTCCAATGAAATTGAATTAGGCCTCGATAAATGGCTTTCAGGTAACGCTTTAATGAAGAGAACATTTAAATCTGTAGCTACAGTTGCGGGGTTAATTGACCGCAATTTTCCTGGCCTTCGAAAATCAGGACGCCAGGCAACTTTTTCTTCAGATATTTTATACGATACCTTAATAAAATATGATCCAGATCATCTTCTTTTAAAAATAACAAAAGACGAAGCAATGAAGGGATTGATTGACTTTAAGCGCATCAAGGAGATGTTTGATCGAGTGGACGAAAACATAACCCACAGAAATCTACCGCATGTATCACCTCTTGCAGCCCCAATGTTGCTCGAAGTGGGTATAGTACCCATCGATGGAAAAGCCAGAGAATTAATATTAAAAGAGGAAGCGGGTTCGCTTATGAAAGAAGCAGGATTAGGTTAAAACTATGATATTTTTCTTAATTTTTTAAAAATCAAATGGACCGTTTTAAGTTTTCTATCGCAAAAAACGAACTCGTGGCTTTGCCTTCTGGGGCTTTGTATTGGCCAACTCAATCTATCTTATGCGTGTCCGATTTACACTTCGGAAAGTCAAATAGATTGGCAAGAAAGGGTCAGTCCTGGTTTCCTCCTTATGAAAATCAAGATACTCTGTTGAGATTAGAAAGAGATTTAGATTCTATAAATCCAAAAAAAATAATATGTCTTGGCGATAGTTTTGACGATAACGAAGCAAGTCGATCACTATCACCAACTGAACTTCTTTGGATTACAAAAATGCAAGCGGGTCGAGAGTGGATATGGATTTCTGGAAATCATGATCCTTCTCCTGAAAACTTGGGTGGTAGCTTCTTACAATCTATCAAAATTGGAAAAATTAATTTTCAGCATATTGCGAGTAGTTCAGAACACCCTGAGATATCTGGCCATTATCATCCTAAAATCAGAATATTTATTAAGGGGCAATCGTTCACAAAACGTTGTTTTCTAGTGGACGAAAACCGGGTAATAATGCCCGCTTATGGAACTTTTACCGGGGGTCTTTATTGTAATAGAGATCCTCTGCGATCCATTATGCAGGAAAAAGCTCTTGCTGTGATGACTGGTAAAGAAGTTTATCCAATTCCAATTTCTAAAGCCTGTTAATTTGGAATAATATCTGGGTCATCGAGCCCATATTTGCGGCAACAAGCCACTAAAGTGTTTGCCAGAAGACAAGCAATTGTCATAGGTCCAACACCACCTGGAACAGGTGTAATAGCCCCGGCTACTTCTGAACAACTAGAAAACTCTGCATCGCCAACTAAACGCGTACTACCGTCGCTTGCTTTTACTCTGTTAATGCCCACATCAATAAGCGTTGCTCCGGGCTTTATCCAGCTAGCTTTAACCATTTCAGCTCTTCCGACAGCAGCAACAACAATATCGGCGCATCTAACCGCTTCTTCCAATTGTTTTGTTCTAGAATGAGTTATCGTTACAGTACAACTCTCGTTCAATAAAAGTTGAGCCATAGGTTTTCCAACGATGTTTGACCGACCAATTATAACAGCATCCATACCGGTTAAAGATCCGTGAAAATTTTTCAGCATGAGTAAACACCCTAGTGGTGTACAGGGAACCATGGATTTCTGACCTGTAGCCAATAAGCCAACATTAGAAATATGGAAACCATCCACGTCTTTTTCTGGATCTATGGAGTTTATTACAACATCCGCATTTATATGCCCTGGTAAAGGCAGTTGAACCAAAATCCCATGTACATCATTATTAAGATTCAATCGGTTTATCAATTCTAAGAGATCTGCTTCAGTAGTGTCTTCACTCAATTTATATTCATACGAGTTCATTCCAACTTCTATAGTTTGTTTGCCTTTTGATCGAACATAAACTTGGCTTGCTGGATCCTCACCAACTAAAACCACAGCTAGGCCAGGGGTAATGTTATTCTCTGTTTTTAAAACATTTACATGTTCAGAGACTTGCTTTCGTAACTTCTTAGAAAAAAGCTTCCCATCTATTATTTGCGCTACCATTTTCGGTAATCCCTTAAATTTAAGTAAATTTAGCTTACTCTTCGCGAATAATTTTTGCTTCTCTTTGAATGGACCAATCGATTAAAATCCGCCAGATTTTTTCTACAAGTTCCGGATCGAGATTTAGCTCCCCAGCTGTGTTCCGGGCGTTGAAAACCACTCTTTCAATTCGTTCGGGAATTCTGGCAGGCATACCATTCAATTTTTTTAACTCAGTTGCTCTGTCAATAAATTCTGCACGGTTTGCCAAAAGCTTAACCACTTTGACATCCAACTTATCAAGTTGATGACGTAATTCATCCATGTTTTTACAATCATCTGGTTTTATAAGTTCTGTCATTATGGTCTCCTGAGCTTAAAACTTTAAAATGTAAAACATTAAATTTAAACCTAGAACAACCCTTCTATTGCGCCAAACTTGTTAAGATGTATAGATTCTGCTGCTGGGACGCGAGGCAGACCCGGCATGGTCATTATTTCACCGCAAACCACTACTATAAAACCGGCACCAGCACTTATTCTCACTTCCCGAACCGGCACAGTATGTCCAGTTGGAGCTCCACGCAAATTTGGGTCTGTTGAAAAACTGTATTGTGTCTTTGCCATACAAATTGGCAAATCGCCGTATCCCTGCTCCTCCCATTGTTTTAATTGATCACAAATTCTATTATCCATTATAGCTTCGTCAGCTCTATAAATTCTTTTACAAATCGTCTGTATTTTTTCGGTAAGTGGCATTTCGTCAGGATAAATTGGGGCAAAATCAGAACCTTCTGAGTCTGCTATTTCAGAGACGCATCTAGCCAAATCTAAAGCACCCGCTGATCCAAATTCCCAGTGTTTTGAAACAATAGCTTCGGAACCCTGAGATTTTACATAATCTATTACTGCAGCAATCTCGTTTTCTGTATCTTTTACAAAATGATTTATTGCTACGATTACTGGAACACCAAAGCTTTTCATATTCTCTATATGGCACCCTAAATTTGCACAACCAGATTTTACAGCACTCACATTTTCTTTATCCAAATCTTCTTTAGCAATGCCGCCATTCATTTTCATAGCACGGATAGTGGCAACAAGCACAATCACAGATGGTGTCAATCCAGCCTTTCGACATTTAATATTAAGAAACTTCTCAGCACCTAAGTCGGCTCCAAAGCCTGCCTCAGTTACAACATAGTCAGATAATTTAAGCGCTGTTTGAGTGGCAATTAATGAATTGCATCCGTGCGCAATATTAGCAAATGGCCCTCCATGCACAAAAGCGGGATTATTTTCTAAAGTTTGCACCAAATTGGGTTGTATAGCATCCTTAAGTAGAACGGTCATCGCGCCGTCTGCTTTTAGATCACGGCAAAAAACAGGAGAACGATCACGCCTATATGCGACTATCATATTTCCCAATTTTGTCTGTAAATCATTCAAATCTTTGGCCAGGCACAAAATGGCCATGACTTCTGAGGCAACTGTGATGTCAAACCCCGCCTCCCGAGGGAAACCATTAGAAACACCACCAAGAGATGTTGTAATTTGTCGGAGTGCTCTGTCATTCATATCTACCACTCTCCGCCAAACGACCCTTCGAGTATCAATATCTAAGTCGTTACCCCAATAGATATGGTTATCAATCATTGCCGAAAGCAATGAATGAGCAGAAGTTATAGCATGAAAGTCACCTGTAAAATGTAGGTTCATATCCTCCATAGGGATAACTTGGGAATATCCTCCTCCAGCTGCACCACCTTTCATGCCAAAATTGGGGCCCAAGGAAGCTTCTCTGATACAGATCATGGCACTTTTACCAAGTTTGTTCAGCCCATCGCCAAGACCAACTGTCGTTGTTGTTTTGCCTTCCCCGGCAGGTGTCGGATTTATAGCCGTCACAAGTATTAATTTTCCATTTTTCCTATCTTGAACGCTATTTATGAATTCTTGGCTGACTTTGGCTTTATCATGGCCATAGGGCAGCAAATGTTCTTTAGGAATACCAAGTCCATCACCAACCTCTAGAATTGGTTTTTTTTCTGCACTTCGAGCAATTTCAATATCACTTTTATAGCTCATCTGGGTTTCCTTAATCCAAAAATAAACACCTCTAAATCGTATAAAGCTTAGGCAAAAATGTAACTTTGCATTTCCGACATTTACCAGACCACTAACGTCCCGATTTCGGAAAAAAGTATTTTACATAAACCTAGAGCACCGTTGGCGGCCCAAAATGGAATTTAAATCTATATCTCTACTTCAGAAATTAATTGATTTGTTCGTTTTTCTATAGTCTGTTCCAGTTTGGTCATAAGTTCTGAATTCTCTAATCCTGCCGGGATCAAAGGCAAACACTCTACAACCGCCAAGCCAGGCTTACGCATTATACCGTATTTAGGCCAAAATAGCCCAACATTGCAGGCTACCGGCAAACAGGCTTGACGGGTCTGCTGATAAAGTGCAGCTACTCCTATTTTGTACGGTTTAAATTCTCCTGGCAATACTCTCGTACCCTGCGGATAGATAATTAGCTGACCAGCAGGGGCAGTACCCGAGGCAACGGCAGACATCATTTTTTGTATGGCCTCTGCTCGTTTTCCACGTTCAACAGGAACACACCCTATTTTTTTTGCGTACCAACCCAAGACTGGAGCCCAACGCAATGACGCCTTCATAATAAACTTCGGTCTTGGCGTTTCACTAACGATCATAATAATATCAAAGAAGCTTTGGTGTTTTGCAGCGATAATAAATTCACTATCTGGAATAATACCCCTAACCTCAGATTTTAAACCCACCATCCAAGCAGCTGTCCAACGGACCCACCTACACCAAACATGAACTGCCAAATACGAATATTTTCTGTTAAGCATTACGATGGGACAAAACAACAAGCCAAAAATTACCATCATCAAATACATCTGAATAAGAAAGAAAAAAGAACGTATATATTGAATTAAATAGAACATTAGCTGAGAGATTTTAGAATGTTTAGAGATGATATACGGGCTGCAAAAAACGTAAGAATAAAGAAGAAAACGGGAATAATAATCAACCAAGACCATTCTAGACCTTCCAGCCGAAGGCCTGTTAAAATTGCATTTTGATCAACCTTTGAAGGTAACAAAAATAATGTCAGTGAAGCCACAACTCCGCCTAGCGTTGAGCCAAAAAAAGCTCGAAAAGCAAATTTACGGACGAAAGCCCCAGCAATATATTGATCAGTAGCTCCAACTAATCTTAAAACCTCAATAACTTTTCTATTAGATAATAACCCCGCACGGGTTACTAGAATTATCATCGAAACTACAATGCAGAGTACCAAACATGTTGATAACCACCCTAAAAACCAAATACGATACGCTGCTTTTACAAGAGGCTCACGCCACCTGGTGTGGTCGTCCAGAACCGCAGACGGAACTTCCGCAGCAAGCCTTAATCTTAGACCTACTCTGTCATACCCATCTTCATTTTCTTCAATAACTATAAGACGCGGCATAGGTAAATTATCTATAGGTACATCTGGTCCAAACCAAGGCTCAAGCAGTGCCTGTTGTTCTTCTACTTTTAATAGACGAAAAGACGCTATTCCTTTGGTACTGGACAAAACATTCAAAGCAGCTTCAGTTTGGCTCTCTATATCTACTAGCGGAGCGGATACGCGTAATGTTGCGGAATTTGCCAGAGAGGCCGACCAGCTTTGGGCTAATCGATCCGCTGCTGTGGACATAGCTATTGAAAAAACAATTAAGAAGGCCATTGATGCTGAGGTAAAAAACGTCAAAAGCGAGGTAAATCCATTTGTTGGCACGATCTGAACTGCGTATCGATTAGGTAAAGAATAATCTCCCACACCAGCCATCACAGATCACTCCCAGCAAGCTGAACCGTTTTATTGCTGATCCTTAAAACGCGAGCCTGCACACTGGTTTTTGTAAATCTAATCAAATTTAAATCATGAGTAGCAATTACAACGGTTTTCCCCATATGATTTAATTCAACCAACAAGCGAATTAGTCTTTGCGACATTTCCCAGTCAATATTACCCGTTGGCTCATCAGCCAGTATAATGTTTGGTGACATAATAATCGCACGCGCCAAAGCTGCTCTTTGCCTTTCACCTCCTGAAAGTTCAGCTGGTAAAGCTTTGGAGCGATGGGAAAGGCCTACCCAATTTAAAAGCTCTTTTAAATTTAAGCTGTCAGACAAAGAACTTCGAGCTGAAACCATGATCGGCAATGCAATATTATCGACAACAGTCAAATGATCAAGAAATTGACAATCTTGATGTACAACACCTATCTTTCGCCGGAGATAAGCTATCTCATCACGGGACAGGCTAGACGAGTCTTTACCAAAAACACTAAGCTTGCCGGATGTTGGAACAAGAGAACCATAGCACATCTTAAGGAAAGTTGTTTTACCTGATCCCGATGGTCCGGTCAGAAAATAAAAAGATCCTTGAGAAATGGAAAGATTCAGCTCTGATAAAAGCTCCTCGCCATATGAGTAAGCGACGCGTTCCATTTCAATCACAACTAAATTTTCCTTAAACTTTTAATTCTAAATCCATACTACCATCATACTCAATAAACGGTTGTTCAACAATTAAAAGCATGTACTTTAAAGGCTATATATATTTTTTTGTCTGTCATAAAGTCTGATAGATTCATTTATTTACTGAGGAACTAATGCGTTTAGTTTGTCCAAATTGCAAAGCAAATTATGAAATTCCTCCTAATGCTGTTCCAATAGGCGGCAGAGAAGTGAAATGTGATAGCTGTGGACACTCATGGTTTCAAACTCGGCAAAAACAAACGAAAGAAAAGAAGCTAACTAAGCCTGACATTAAGATCGCAAATGAAGACATTATAGAAGTAGAGAGCTCTGAGTCTAACAAGAAAAAAATTGATCCTTCTGTAATTAAGATACTTAAGGAAGAGGCTAAAAGAGAAATTGAAGCAAGAGATAGGGAGCGCACCCAAAAAAATATATCATCCAAAAGTAAAAAAAGTGCGAAAAATGTAGGAGATAAAGAACCCACAACTCTTACAAGAGAAGCTATTCTTAAACATCAGTCAAAAGACGCACTAGCGGAAGCTTTAGAGGATAAAAAATCAACATTAAGTTTTGGGTTCATTTTTGGATTACTTTTAGTTTTATTTGCATTACTTGCATACTTATTCGGCGAGCAATTAATAATAGTCTTTCCAGAGACTGAAATCTATTTTGTTTCATATATTGGTCTTATTGATGAGATAAGATTAGAGTTAAATAAACTTGCAGGCAGAGTGACTTTTTTGCTAACAAATTTAATTTGAAATCAGGAAAAATAGTTTAATTTTTCAAACTTTTAAAATCTACCTCAATAGCTTTTTCAATCAACTTTAAAGCCTGCGGGCTGGACCAATCGGCGTCACCAATAAACCTTGCTACTTCCTTGTTGTCTTTATTCAACAAAATAGTTAACGGGAAGCCCTGCTATTTTAAGAGAGCGTGCCAATTTTCCCTTAGGATCTTGATATTTTGTCAGGTTAACGATTGACATTTTATCAAAAAAATTTTCGATAGATTTTGGTGAATTTCTCATTGTAGCAATTGTTACAACTTTAAAATTCTTGTCACCTTTTAGTTTCTGAAGATTTGATAAACTTGGCATTTCATCGAGACAAGGGGCGCACCAAGTAGCCCAAAAATTAACCAAAGTAAGACTACCAGAAAACGACTGTAAAAAAATAGGATCGTTATTTGATCTATAAAAAACCTCTTCGCTTACAGCCTTAGGGCTTTCATGCAAAATAAGTTTTTTCATTTCACCAACCTTAAATTCTTCAAGAACAGAAAATTTATTATCTTCAGAAAGCACAGTATTTGCACAGAAGCTAAAGGCCG
>JGI24820J26691_1000048_pt1 | contig 26685 bp, 26 predicted proteins | sample METZYME_5_50m_FD_26691 | JGI IMG/M metagenome (IMG submission 26691) | reverse complement strand
CCGTTTATGAGGTTGAAAACTCCAGCTGGAACTTTTGCTTCATCTAGTATCTCCGCCATGATCATAGAAGAAAGGGGAGCAATTTCGGAAGGTTTTAAAATGGCCGTGCATCCCGCGGCAATACACGGCGCAAGCTTTGATACAACTTGATTGATGGGCCAATTCCATGGGGTAATTAAACCACAAACTCCTATAGGCTCGTGCCGGATTAAAAACTTTCCATGTTCATATTCAAAAGTATGATTTGTCAATGAGCGTATAGCTGCTTTTAGATGCCCCAAGCCAACCATAGCTTGCGCTCCCTTAGCAAGGTGCGTTGGCGCACCCATTTCAGTTTGAATAGCATCTGCGACATCGTCAAGTCGACGTTTGTATATTTCTCTGATTGTTGTAAGCAAATCTATTCTTTGCTCTACAGGTGTTTGAGAAAATGTTTGGAAAGCTTTTCGTGCCGCTCTTACCGCTTGATCAACGTGATCAGCCGTCCCAAGCGATATCTTTGTGACTTTTTCTTCAGATGCAGGATTTATAACATCAAGTGTTTCGACGCCACTTGGTTTTATCCAAGCGCCATCAACATAAAAGTCTAATTTTTCCATCAATTTTCTCCGTAAAATTTATAAGGTTCGAATCTATTGCAATCTTCAACTTTTGATCTCTATATTCTTAGGCCCAATATTTAAAGCTTTATCATATTAATGCGACCATGTCGTTTGTAAAATAGCTGTTGTAACCTGGCTCATGTTTGAAAATATCTTTGAGTGGCATTGGAAACTTAAAAAATAAGTAGCAATTAGCGCCCCATGAGTTAATCCTGAGTCTTGAACATTTTTCTAGGTATTAGAAAGGCCTACTTGAAATGCAGAAAGTTTTAATCACAGCAGGAGCCACAGGCATTGGCTACACTTTAGCAGAACAATTCAGTGACGCAGGTTATCAGATTTGGATTATAGATATCTCAAAAGAGGATTTAAAAAAATGTTCAAAAGAGTGGGAGCGTAGTAATCTTGATGTTTGTGACGAAAACGCAATGTCGTCTCTTTTTAAAAATATTGATGAAAAATGGGCGGGATTAGATGTTTTGTGTGCCAATGCCGGAACAGCTGGAAAAACAGCGTTGATTGAGCATCAAGAAACTAAAGCATTTCGAAAGTGTGTAGATGTAAATTTAATGGGTGCCTTTCTATCTGTTAAAGGTAGTTTGCCGATTATGAAAAAACAAAAAAAAGGTAGTATTATTTTCACTTCGTCTACTGCAGGTTTTAATGGGTTTCCATATCGCTCCCCTTACTCCGCAAGTAAATGGGCAATACACGGCTTTATGAAAACATTAGCCATGGAAGCAGGACCATTTGGAATAAGAGCAAACGCTATTGCACCTGGCTGTGTCGAGGGTGCCCGGATTGACGCGGTTATTGAAAGAGAAGCTGCCAAAAAAAAGACGTCACCAGATGTTATCAGGGAAGCTTATAAATCGGGCACGTCCCTTAAGACTTTTGTGAACGCCAAGGATATAGCGTCAATGGCTTTATTTTTAGCCTCAGATCGGGCAAGTCGAATATCCGGTCAGGTAATTGCAGTGGATGGCCATACAGAAAACCCAGATCCCAAAATATAATAATGGGAATAGCTTCTTTGCGTAAAGCTACCAATTAATTTTCTTTAATGAAAAAAGCTTGAAGCTGGCTTTCGATCAAGCCCATAGAGTTTGAAAAGGAATTTTTAGTGAAACTAATTTTGTAAAGGTTTAACTTCTATTTCACCATCGGCATAAGATTGAATAGCCAATGCAGCCGCATTTGCTGCTGCGGCTGTGGTAAAATATGGTATTTTGTCAAATAGAGCTACGGACCTAATATCTCTGCTATCTCTAATAGATTGTACGCCTTCAGTCGTGTTCATAACCAATGAAATTTCATTATTTTTCATACGATCAACTATGTTGGGTCGACCTTCGTGAACTTTATTTACTATATCACAATTTATCCCATCTTTCCGAATAAATTCTGCCGTTCCTCGTGTTGCTACTAGCTCAAAACCGATTTCGGTTAGCAGTTTTGCTGTTTCTAAAAGAAGTGGCGTTTTATCGTTATCTTTTATGGAGAAGAAAACTTTACCGGACGTGGGTAGGTTCATGCCGGCACCAAGTTGGGCTTTTAGAAATGCTCGCGCAAAGTTTATATCCCATCCCATAACTTCACCCGTCGAACGCATTTCTGGCCCTAATATTGTGTCGACGCCTGGAAATTTTGCAAATGGCATGACCGCTTCTTTTACACTAAACCATGGCATATTTGGGTCAGCCAGGGTCATGGGATCCGTTTTCGGAAATTGTTCGTTATGAGAGATTTTTTTATAAGGTTCTCTTTTTACAAATTCTGACAATTTTTCACCGGCCATTAATCGCGCTGCTATCGAAGCGATTGCGCTATCAGTTGCTTTGGCAACAAAGGGCACTGTTCTGGATGCCCTAGGGTTAACTTCAATTAGATAAACTTCTTCGTCTTTTACTGCGAATTGTACGTTCATAAGACCAATAACTTTTAGTCCAATTGCAAGTGCTTGGGTTTGAATTTCAAGCTTTTCAATTACTTTTTTAGAAAGTGAATAAGGAGGCAATGAGCACGCACTGTCTCCGGAATGTACACCAGCTTCTTCTATATGTTGCATTATTCCAGCAACATGCACTTCTGTGCCATCACAAAGTGCATCCACATCGCATTCTACAGCTCCAGAGAGATACCCGTCTAATAAAACCGGGCTTGAGCCGGAAACTATAACTGCATTATTAATATATTTTTCAAGTTGGTCTTGATTATGAACGATCTCCATGGCTCTGCCGCCGAGTACATATGAAGGACGAATGACTAATGGGAAGCCAATTTGATCAGCAATTTNCATTGCTTCTTGTTCAGTGGAAGCGATTCCATTGTTTGGTTGTTTGAGTTGAAGTTTATTTACTAATGCTTGGAAACGTTCCCTGTCTTCGGCTAAGTCAATAGCATCTGGGGTTGTACCTAGAATTGGAATACCCTGCTCTTCTAAAGCTTTTGCAAGCTTAAGTGGTGTTTGTCCTCCGAATTGGACTATTACACCATGAAGAGTACCGCTACGCTGCTCAACATTTATAATTTCCATTACATGTTCAAAAGTCAGCGGTTCAAAATATAATCGATCTGATGTGTCGTAATCAGTTGATACGGTTTCCGGATTACAATTAACCATTATTGTCTCATAGCCAACTTCAGTTAGTGCAAAGCATGCGTGGCAACAGCAATAGTCAAATTCTATCCCTTGCCCGATACGATTGGGCCCTCCACCAAGTATGATTACCTTTGTTTTCGTTGAGGGACGTGCCTCACATTCTACATCACCCATCATAGGAGATTCATATGTCGAGTACATATATGGTGTTTGTGCTTCAAATTCTGCAGCACAAGTATCAATTCTCTTGAAAACTGCTGTTATGTTTAAATCATGACGCTTCTTCCTTACTTCTAATTCGGATGAACCAGTAATTTTAGCCAAGCGAGCATCAGTAAACCCTAACATTTTCAATTTTCTTAAATCATCAGCAGAAGACGGCAAACCTATTTTTCGGATATTATTTTCAGTATCAATAATTTCTCTGATGCGTTCGATGAACCAGGGATCATACAACGTGACAGCTTGGATNTCATCGTTAGTAATACCTAAACGCATAGCCTGTGCTATCGTTAATATCCTGTCAGGAGTTTGCTTGCTCAAAGCGTTTATTATTGACGAGGTGTCGTCAGAACCTGGTATATCTATTTCGTCTAAACCCGTAAGGCCTGTTTCCATAGACGCTAAGGCTTTTTGTAAGCTTTCATGAAAAGTTCGGCCAATTGACATTACTTCTCCAACAGATTTCATTGACGTTGTCAGGAAAGGTTCTGATCCGGGAAATTTTTCGAATGCAAATCTTGGAATTTTAGTTACAACATAGTCAATTGTAGGCTCAAAAGAAGCAGGAGTTACTTTTGTTATATCGTTGTCTAGTTCGTCTAATGTGTACCCAACGGCCAATTTTGCTGCAATTTTTGCTATAGGAAATCCAGTTGCTTTTGAGGCAAGTGCTGAAGACCTGGAAACCCTTGGGTTCATTTCAATCACAACCATCCGGCCGTCTTTTGGATTTATCGCCCACTGAACATTAGATCCGCCAGTTTCGACACCAATTTCTCTTAATACAGCGATGGAGCCGTTCCGCATATTTTGATATTCTTTGTCTGTAAGAGTAAGTGCCGGGGCGACAGTAATAGAGTCTCCGGTATGTACGCCCATCGGATCAACGTTTTCGATTGCGCAGACAATAATTGCATTGTCTGCTTTATCGCGAACAACTTCCATTTCGAACTCTTTCCAGCCAAGTAAAGATTCATCAATTAGAATTTGATTTACAGGTGATGCCTCCATGCCAGTACGACAGAAATGTTCGTAATCAGACCGATTATATGCTACGCCGCCGCCAGTACCGCCTAACGTGAAAGCTGGTCTAATAATTGCGGGTAGCCCAATTTTATTTAAGGCTTTTAGCGCAATTTGAACGCCTTCGTTTACGTTTGCTGTACCCTCTGAATTTATAGGGGCGGTAACAATATTAGCTTTTGGGTTTTCGAGGCCTATTCTTTCCATGGCCTCACGGAATAATTTTCTATCCTCTGCCATTTCTATAGCATGACGTTTTGCGCCAATCATCTCGACATTAAATCTATCCAAAACGCCAATAGCTTCCAGCTCAAGTGCCGTATTTAGCCCTGTTTGGCCACCCATGGTGGGCAACAAAGCGTCGGGCTGCTCCTTTTCAATAATTTTTGCAACAACTTCTGCGGTAATAGGTTCGATGTAAGTAGCATCGGCTAATTCGGGGTCTGTCATTATTGTTGCTGGATTTGAGTTAACAAGTATTACCCTATAACCCTCTTCTCTAAGTGCTTTGCATGCTTGTGCGCCAGAATAGTCGAACTCACAGGCTTGGCCAATTACTATTGGACCAGCACCAATAATCATTATAGACTTAATATCTGTTCTTTTAGGCATTATTATTATTCTAGATCTAAGCAGTATTGCTGGATTGTACTTGAGCAAATTGNCATGCGTTATAATAGACATTACTTTTGGCGCAAGAGGTATCGTAAATTTTCAAAAAATATCCGGTTTCAGACCTATAATNTGGTTATGAGCATGGCTATAAGATTGTGGTAACACTAAGGTTAAAAGTTTTGAAAATCCATTTTGATACAGCGCCAAAGAAAAGCCTCCATTGGTTTAAAAATCCTTCAAAAATCATTAAAGCATGTAGCCCTTCGGAAGTCAGGGTTGCTTTGAAAGAGCTTCAGAAATGTTTGGATAANGGATATTGGATAGCAGGACTTGCTTCTTATGAGTTATCNTATGCTTTAGAGGCAAAACTTTCCAACTTATCTCATTCAAGTCAGCCTATTCCTCTTATACAATTTGGTGTTTTTGATGGGCCAAGTAATACAAAATTAGAAAGTTCTACTTATTCAATATCTTCGTTCGTTTCAGAGTGGGATGAAACCAAATATAAACAGGTCTTTGATCAAGTTTTAGCCTATATAAAGGCCGGTGACATTTACCAGGCTAATCTTACATTCAGTTTGTTTGCAGATTTTCAAGGTGACCCTTGGACTTTTTATAAAGATCTTCAGAAAACACAAAAAGTTAAATATGGCGCTTATGTTGATTTAGATAGTAAGACGTCGATACTTTCGAGGTCTCCAGAATTATTTTTTAAAACTGATAATGCGATGAATATTTCCACTAGACCTATGAAGGGTACACAACCACGCGATCGCGATGACGAAAAAGATAAGAAAAATTTAGAATTCTTGAAAAATGATACTAAAAATCGTGCAGAAAATCTTATGATTGTTGATTTATTACGGAATGATATCTCAAGGATAAGTAAGGTTGGAACGGTTAAGGTTCCAGAGCTTTATAAGATAGAGACTTATGAAACTGTTCACCAAATGACTTCTCTAGTTGTAGGAGAAATGAATAAAAAGACCACAGTAAGCGAATTATTAGAAGCTCTCTTTCCTTGTGGTTCAATAACAGGTGCTCCAAAAATTCGAGCAATGGAGATAATACACGAGTTGGAACAAAGACCCCGTGATATTTATTGTGGAACGATTGGTTGGATGGCTCCCGATGGAAGCTCTGAGTTCAATGTAGCTATCCGAACTCTATTGATACAAAATGGAAAAGCAGTATTGAATGTTGGAGGTGGAGTTGTTTTTGATAGCACTTCGCAATCTGAATATGAGGAGGCACTTTGGAAGTCCCGTTTTACTCAAATATCCAAGAAGACCTTAAGTTGATTGAAACTTTCTTGTGGGATCCGGACGAGGGTGCACCTGACATTGACTTTCACTTAGAGCGTATGTGTAAGTCTGCTGCAAAGTTAAAGTTNAAATTTAGTGTAAATAAAATTTATGAAAAAATTTCCAAGATTAAGTCGCAAACCCGATTGCGGTGTCGNCTGACATTNAGTCNTACTGGTAAAATTGATATTTCCACCGCCACTCTAAGTCCCAGTTCTCAAATTTGGACCTTGCGCCTCTCAGATACTATTTTGAGTTCTTCCGACCCTTGGTTGTTGCATAAAAGCACTAATAGAGGATTNTATGATTCTGAAAGAGCAAAATTGCCTGATGGAATAGACGAATTTATTTATCTAAATGAACGTCACGAAGTATGTGAGGGGACAATAACAAATATATTTGCCAAAATAGCTGGCCAGTGGTTAACTCCACCACTGTCAAGTGGATGTTTGCCTGGGGTTTTAAGAAGAAAGAAAATTGAAGCTGGCAGTTGCAAAGTCAAAATTATAACTTTTTCTGATCTTAAAAATGCTGAAAAAATAAGAGTTGGAAATGCTCTACGTGGTGAAATAGATGCCGTTTTGAGCCACTAGACTTGACATCTGACTGACAAAGAGTTGTATCGCGACTACAAAACTCGATTTGGAATATTTACTATGCATGCTTACCGTAGTCACACATGTGCTGATTTAAATAAGACCAACGTTGGAAGTGACGTTCGACTGGCTGGTTGGGTTCATAGAATTCGAGACCATGGCGGAGTACTTTTTATAGACTTGAGAGATCATTACGGTGTGACACAAGTCTTGTGCGACCCGGATAGTCCAGTTTTCTCAGAAATGGAGAAAGTTCGATCGGAATGGTGTATAAGAATTGATGGGAACGTAAAAGCTCGAGATGAAAGTTTGATCAATTCAAAAATCCCAACTGGAGAAATTGAAGTTTTCATACGGGATATGGAAGTTTTAGGTGCATCGGCAGAGCTTCCCCTTATAGTTTTTGGAGACCAAGAATATCCGGAGGAAACCCGGTTAAAATATCGATACTTGGATCTTCGAAGAGAAGTTATGCAGAAAAACATGAATTTAAGGTCTGATGTTATAGCCTCTATAAGGAAAAGAATGTGGGGGTTGAATTTCAGAGAATATCAAACGCCTATAATTACTGCTTCAAGTCCAGAAGGCGCTCGAGATTTCTTGGTGCCATCTCGGCTTCATCCTGGTAAATTTTACGCACTCCCGCAAGCTCCACAGCAATTCAAACAGCTGATAATGGTTTCTGGGTTCGATAAGTATTTTCAAATTGCACCTTGTTTCAGAGACGAGGATCCCCGCGCAGATCGTTCTCCAACAGATTTTTATCAACTTGATATGGAAATGAGTTTTGTGACCCAAGAAGACGTATTTGACACAATCTCCCCAGTAATTTCGGGTGTTTTTGAGGAGTTTGGTGGCAGTCGTAAAGTAGATAATCCTTCTGCTTGGCCTCAAATTAGTTATGAACAATCTGCAACATGGTATGGTACTGATAAGCCTGACTTGAGAAACCCAATAAAAATGCAAGTTGTCTCAGAACATTTTAAAGGCTCTGGTTTCGAAATATTTGCAAGTTTACTAGAGCAAGAGGGCACAGAAATAAGAGCTATTCCTGCTCCTACGGGCGGCAGTAGAAAGTTTTGTGACAGAATGAATGCCTTTGCACAAAAAGAAGGCCTTCCCGGAATGGGTTATATATTCTGGCGAGATAATGGTAATGGGATGGAAGCCGCAGGTCCTTTGGCAAAAAATATTGGTCCTGAGAGAACAGAAGCTGTGCGAGCCCAGCTGGGCCTTGGTATAGGAGATGCTGCATTCTTCTTGGGCGGTAAACCTAAAAATTTCGAAAAAGTTGCAGGTAAAGCTCGGGACGTTATTGGTGAAGAGCTTAATCTCACAGAACATGATCGTTTTGCTTTCGCATGGATTGTTGATTTTCCAATTTATGAAAAAGATGAGGAAACTGGTGAAATTGATTTTGAACATAACCCATTTTCAATGCCCCAAGGCGGGATAGCGGCACTAGAAGCTGACCCTTTGCAGGTAAAAGGTTTCCAGTATGATTTGGCATGCAACGGCTATGAAATAGTATCTGGAGCAATCCGAAATCATAGGCCCGAGATCATGTTTAAGGCCTTTGAAATTGCAGGCTATGATGAAGTGGAGGTTAGAAATAAATTTGGTGGAATGGTAAATGCCTTTCAGTATGGAGCGCCACCTCATGGTGGTTGTGCTGCGGGAATTGATAGAATTGTCATGTTACTAGCAGATCAACAAAATATAAGAGAGGTTATAATGTTTCCTATGAATCAGCGAGCGGAAGATCTAATGATGGAAGCTCCCAGTGAGCCAATGTCGGATCAACTAATGGAATTAAACTTGCGAGTAATACCACAAGAATAATTGGAGTTTAAAATGATTGGCAGATTAAATCATGTTGCCATAGCTGTTCCTGATTTAACGGAGGCCGCTGATCAATATAAAAAGTTATTAGGTGCTTCAGTTGGCGAGCCTCAAGATGAGCCTGATCATGGCGTCACCGTGATATTTATTGAGCTGCCAAATACAAAAATTGAGCTTCTGCATCCTCTCGGCGAAAACAGCCCAATCAACGCGTTTCTAGAAAAAAATCCATCTGGTGGTATACATCATGTATGTTACGAAGTTGAAAATATTTTTGAAGCACGTGATCACCTAAGCGCCCAAGGCGCACGAATATTAGGCTCGGGTGATCCAAAAATTGGTGCCCATGGCAAGCCTGTCTTATTCCTACACCCTAAAGATTTTACTGGGACACTAATAGAATTAGAGCAGGTTTGAATTAATATGGGTGTTACCTCCGCTTTAGTTCTTTTTTTTGTTATTTGGTTTTTAGTTTTTCTGGTTGTAATTCCCATCAGACTCGAAACGCAGGGTGATGTTGGAGAAGTGGAACCTGGAACNCATGCGGGAGCACCTGAGAATCATAGGTTGAAAAGGAAAGCTTGGATAACAACGGTTATATCGGCAATTATTTGGGTAGTGATTGCATTTACTATTTTATCAGGAACNATCACAATTCACGATATAGATTTTTTTAATCGGATGAGTTCACACTAATCTTTACTGCGGTTATTCCCAAGTCACGATTTCTGCAAGGTCAGGNCTTGGTCTTTCAGATGGAGNAATTGTTTCAGTACCAAAATAAATTATTCCAGCAACGCGTTCATTTGGTTCAAGATCAAAAGTTTTTGATACAAATTTTTTGTCATGTGAAAGCCAGCCTGTAAGCCAATTTGCTCCCCAACCAGCAGCCAGCCCAGCGTTAACGAGGCTTAGACAAACTGCTCCGGCAGAATATGTTTGCTCTATTCTAGGTATTTTTTCCGACGACTTTTGAACTTCGATTACGATGACACCTAACTCACCGTCTTCAAACTGTTTAGCAGCTTTTGCTGTAACCAATTCATCACAGTTGATTGAATTACAATATTCTCTTGCAGCAACAGCTGTCTTATCTAAAGCTGGTTTGCTTAGTACTTTAAGCCTCCATGGTTCTAATTTGCCATGATCAGGAACACGCGTCCCGGCCTTTAAAATTTCAACTAACTCAACATTTGAAGGGACTGGTTTTGTTAAAGTCTTTGCCGGCCTAGAGCGCCGTGTCAGTAAAAAATCTAAAGCTGCTTTGTTTTTTAATGTCATCAATCCTATCCAAAAATTTTGATTTATACATAGTTTAGACTATAATTTATTGTTGGTTTCAGGCTACAAGCTCATTTGTTATTTTTACTAGTTCCGAAGATATTCCAGGTTCCGACATAGCATGTCCAGCTTGAGGCACTATTTTGATTTTGGCATTTGGCCATTTTTCAAACAACTTAAAAGCGCTGTTTGGAGGACAAATCATATCAAACCTACCTTGAACGATGTGACCAGGAATGTTTTCAATTTTATCCATGTTGTTTAAAATAGAATGTTCATCCTCTAGAAAACCATTGTTTATAAAGTAGTGATTTTCTAGACGAGCAAATGTTCGCGCATAGTCCGCCGGTGCCCTGCTTGAAATCCCGTCGGATGCAACAGATGCCAGAGCATTTTCCCAAGACGACCAATGTTGGCCATATTCCATCTCTTCTCTTATATTTCCTGAAAAGAGGCGTTTGTGATAGGCTTTTATGAGATCTACATGCTCATCAGTTGGGATGGGATCTTTAAATTTTTTCCAAACATCAGGCCAAAATTGTCCAGCGCCTCCGCCATAAAACCAATCTAATTCTGGCTTTGTCATTAAAAAGACACCGCGCAGTAAAAGATTACTTACGTGCTTTGGAAAATTTTGCGCGTATATTAGTGCAAGTGTAGCTCCCCAACTTCCACCAAACACCATCCATTCAGATATATTTAAATTTTTTCGGATAAGTTCTATATCGTCGATTAGGTGCCAGGTTGTATTGCTTTTAACTGACGCTTGTGGCTTAGAACGTCCGCATCCACGTTGATCAAAAAGAATAATATGATATTTATTGGGNTCAAAATACCTTCTCATGACAGGACTGCAACCACCGCCAGGCCCTCCATGCAGCACAATTACAGGTTTTCCTTCGGGGTTGCCGCATCTTTCAACGTAAATTTTATGTCCGTCCCCAACCTCCAACATATCATTGTCGAAAGGATCGATTGATGGAAACAAAAATTGACTTGCGCGTTTTTGACCAGAGAATTTATCCATATTAGGACTATATGGTGTTTTATTACCAAATGACCAGACGGAGTGTTCGATGAAAGCTGTTATTGATACAATAGATCCCAAAGAAGTGGCTAAATTTGAAGCCATGGCTGANGAGTGGTGGGACCCTCAAGGTAAATTTAAGCCTTTGCATATGCTTAATCCNTGNAGNCTTGATTATATTGTAAGTCAAATAGCTGTAGAATTTGATAGAGANCTCAANAGCANGGAGCCTTTCAAAGGATTGGAAATATTGGATATAGGTTGTGGGGGAGGCCTTCTTTGTGAGCCTATGGCTCGCTTGGGTGCTAATGTAGTTGGAGTGGATGCTGCTGAGAGGAATATACCCGTAGCGAAGGCGCATGCAAAAAGGTCTGACCTNTCGATCGATTATAGAGTTGGAACGGCCGAGGAATTAGTCGAAAGTGGAATTCAGTTTGATGTTGTGCTCAATATGGAAGTGGTAGAACATGTAGCCGACCCGCTTAGCTACCTAACTGCCTGCAAGCAACTTTTAGTAGAGGGTGGACTAATGATTTGTTCCACTATCAATCGAAACCCAAAGAGTTTCGCAATGGCGATTGTTGGCGCCGAATATGTGATGCGTTGGTTACCAAAAGGAACCCACGAATGGTCAAAATTTATAAAGCCGGATGAACTGTATCAACTTATTTCAAAATCTGGTCTCACTCCGGTTGATAAAAAGGGATTTGTTTTTAATCCAATAAAATGGTCCTGGGCTCTATCTGATAGAGACCTTAGTGTTAACTATGTAACTGCAAGTTTAAATAATAGTTAGAAAAACGCCTTTTTTCACTTAATCAAAAAGAAGCATATACCCAGCTCCTCTGACAGTTTGTAGGTATCTTGGTTGGCTAGGATTGACCTCTATTTTTCTGCGCAACCTTGTTATTTGGACATCAATTGCGCGATCTTGGGCTAAGCTAACATCTTTACCTAGGGAAGTGACCAATTCCGCACGCGATATTGGTTCACCCAATGCCGAAGTAAAAATTTTCATAAGGTGAATTTCCGTTGTGGTTAAACGTATTTGTTTATTGCCCTCCCAAAGTTCGCTGCGCGTAACATCATAAGTCAGATTGCCAAAGTTCAAAGTCTTTGGAGACATTTGGTCTTTCTTTAAATCTGGCATTCTGCGTAGAATTGCATTTATACGCAACAACAACTCTTTGGGCTCAAATGGCTTTGGTAGATAATCATCTGCACCTGCTTCTAACCCTTTAATTTTATCCTCGGTTTCCCCTCTAGCTGTGAGCAATAAAATGGGAGTAATATTTTTAGATTTTCTAAGTTCGGCCGTAAATGTTATACCGTCTTGACCAGGCATCATTACGTCGAGAATGATTATATCAAATTCTATTGTAGACAATAGCGTTCCGGCTTGTTCAGCATTTTCAGCAGTCGATACTAAATAGTCACTTTGGATCAAGAACTGCTTTAAAAGAGAACGAATTCGTTCATCATCATCCACAATTAAAAGATGTGGATGCATCTATTTACCTGCCTCTCTCAAATTTAAATAAATTTTATTGAGTTCGGGATCCATCATAGCTTCTAAAACGGTTTTAAATCCGGAAACGGCGCTGGGGCCAGCATTTTTAAAGGCTTGTCGCATTCGGTTACTTTGAGCCAGGGATAGACGTTCTTGAAGTTCATGTCCTTGATCGGTTAAGAAGAGGTTCCTCTCTCTTTTGTCGCGAGTTCCTATTTTTACTTCAACGAGTGTATCTTCTACCAGAGTTCGTAAAACTCTGTTAAGTGACTGTTTCGTTACTCCCAATATGTTGAGTAAATTGTTAACTGTTGTTCCTGGTGAGCAATTTATAAAATGTATGGCACGATGGTGAGCGCGTCCGTACCCGTATTCTTCTAAGATTCTATCTGGGTCGGCGGTAAATCCGCGATATGCAAAAAACATGGCCTCAATGCCTTGTCGTAATTGATTGTCTGTTAAATATAGAAGGGATTCGCCAGAGATATTGTTTGAATTGGTCATGATGGATCTCCAAATTTACCTCATAATAAGTCAGTCTTGTTGACATTGTAAGTATCAAATGTTAGCGCAATTTACACTTTGCGAAATTTTATGTCCGTTTCGGCCTTAATTTTGTAATTTTTGAAAAAACGCAATTTAAGAGGATCCACAATGTCAGGCGGCTACGATGATCGGGATGGTAAAATTTGGCTGGATGGGAGCTTTGTTGAATGGCGAGATGCTAATGTTCATGTCCTTACGCATGCAATGCATTATGCAAGTTCAGTTTTTGAAGGGGAACGTGCTTATAATGGTAAAATATTCAAGAGTTGGGAGCATTCTGAGCGATTTAAGAAATCAGCTAATTTGATCGATTTTGAGATACCGTACACGNTTGAAGAAATAGAAAAGGCTAANTATCAGTCATTAGAAAAAAATGGCCTTACAGATGCTTATGTCAGNGCTTTTGCTTGGCGCGGCGCAGGCANGGATATGGGGGTGGCGTCATCGCAAAACCCTGTTCGTGTGGCCATTGCTGTATGGTCGTGGGGTAATTATTATGGGGATGCGAAATTTAAAGGAGCTAAATTAGATATAGCGAAGTGGAGAAGACCAGATCCAGCGACAGCACCATCTCAAGCAAAAGCTGCCGGTCTTTATATGATTGCAACCATGTCCAAGCACGCAGCGGAAGATAAGGGTTGTTCAGATGCAATGATGTTCGATTACAGAGGCTACGTGGCTGAGGCAACTGGAGCAAATGTTTTTTTTGTGAAAGATGGAGCTGTGCATACCCCTAAAGCTGATGCTTTTTTAAATGGTATTACTCGTCAAACAGTCATCAACTTGTTAAAGGAAAAGGGCATTTCAGTTATTGAAAGGCATATAATGCCTGACGAATTGGAAAGTTTTGAACAATGCTGGCTAACTGGAACAGCTGCGGAAGTTACACCTGTTGGTCAGATTGGCGATTACAAATTTGAAGTGGGGGCACTGACTAAAGAGATATCCGATAGTTATGATAGGATAGTTAGATCGTAGACATTTTAAAAATTGTAACTTATGCCAAAATTGAATGCATTTGTTAAAAGTTTGGTATTTAAACTTCCGCCATTTAATAATGTAACTTTGTTGTCAGATGCTGTAAATTGATATTCAGAAAAAACTGAAAACTCGTCATTTAATCGTCTCGATAAACCTATAGCTGCTCTAAAAGCAAGTCCCGAAAACTGGTATTCAAATGTATGTAGGCCTCCAGAAGGTAAAGCATCTACGTGTGGGATTGCGACACCTAATCCTGCTAAAGAATAGGTATTAAAATCATTTAACTCCCAAAGTTTAATAATATTCACGGTAAAAATATTGTGGCCGTCTGTGAATTCTAGCCGATCAAACCCTGCACTTTGTAAAGCGCTAGTAGGTGCATATGCCTTTGTATGTGTAAATTCCGCCCCATAACTTAATCGATCATCACGCCAAAATGTTGTGCGAATACCATAGTATATGGGAGCTTCGAAAGACTTTCCTTCCCAGCCAACTAGCTCACTATATTGCGCGCCAGATGTGCTGTGCTTGCCAGTTATTCGGCTATGCGGTGATGATTGTACACCACCATAAAAACTTATTTCTATTGAGTTTGCATAGATGTTTTGGGTTGGTAAAAATATTGAAAAAACTAAAAAGCAGAAAATAAATCGCAACATTATTATTCTTTTATCAAATAAATTTTGTAGTTCAAAGCTGTTAGTTTCTTAGTTTTTTCATAAATGGCGCGACACTTTAGCGCTTAATGCAAAAAACTGTATAATAGATCGGGTTCGAAGCTGGACTAAAGTTACACGTAGAGTTAAACACTTGGCACTATTCCGAATCTCTAATCTGGAGACAAAGACGCTGTGTAAGTTTGTGGAGCTCGATTGTGGCACAAAATGACGAAAACGGTACTCGCAGGGACTTTTTATTTTATGCAACCGGCGGGACGGCTGCAGTTGGAACTGGGGCAGCTGTTTGGCCACTAATTAACCAGATGAACCCTTCAGCCGATGTTAAAGCTTTAGCATCAATTAGGGTCGATATATCCGAGATAGAGCCAGGCACTCAATTGACCGTTAAATGGTTAGGGAAGCCTGTTTTTATTCGTCGGCGAACTGAAACAGAAATAGAAGAAGCCAAAAATGTAAACTTAGACGAATTACTCGATAATGCGGCGCGTAATGATAATATCGCCGAAGCTTCTGCCGACGACCAAAACAGGAGTTTAGATGAAAACGGGGAATGGCTAGTGATGATGGGTGTGTGTACTCATCTTGGCTGTGTTCCGTTAGGTGATGGTGCTGGCGAGTACAATGGCTGGTTTTGTCCATGCCACGGATCTCATTACGATACAGCTGGTCGGATCAGAAAAGGTCCGGCACCAGAAAATTTAGCTGTGCCAAAAGCTGTATTCGTAGATGATAGTACTATTAAGTTAGGATAAGGAGAAATCAGCATGGCAGGAATTCCACACGACCATTATAAACCAGGGTCAAAAGGTGAGAAGTGGTTGCATAGTAGACTTCCCATAGTTGGATTACTCTATGACACTTTAATGATTCCAACGCCAAAAAACCTTAACTGGATGTGGATTTGGGGCATAGTTCTCACTTTTTGCCTGGCGTTACAAATTATCACTGGAATTGTCTTAGCAATGCATTACACGCCTCACGTGGATGAGGCATTTGCTAGTGTCGAACATATAATGCGTAACGTGAACGGTGGCCATATGTTGCGGTATTTGCATGCAAACGGAGCTTCATTGTTTTTTATTGCAGTATACTGCCATATATTTAGAGGTTTGTATTATGGTTCGTACAAAGCCCCTAGAGAAGTTACATGGATAATTGGAATGTTAATTTATCTGCTCATGATGGGTACTGCTTTCATGGGGTATGTTTTGCCTTGGGGACAGATGTCTTTTTGGGGAGCTACTGTCATTACCGGATTATTTGGGGCTATTCCTTTTATTGGCGATGCTCTTCAAACTCTTTTATTAGGAGGACCAGCCGTTGATAATGCGACTTTGAATAGGTTCTTTAGTTTGCATTATTTGTTTCCTTTTTTGATTGCGGGACTTGTTATAGTCCATATCTGGGCCTTTCACACAACGGGTAACAATAATCCAACCGGTGTCGAAGTAAGGCGTACTTCAAAAGAGGAAGCGGAAAAAGATACAGTTCCATTCTGGCCTTATTTTGTCATCAAGGATTTGTTTGCTTTGGCAGTTATCCTTGTCGTGTTTTTTGCAGTTGTAGGTTTTATGCCTAATTATTTAGGCCACCCCGATAATTATATCGAAGCCAATCCACTGGCCACACCTGCACACATCGTTCCAGAGTGGTATTTTTTACCATTTTACGCCATTTTGAGAGCTTTTACCGCTGACGTTTGGGTCGTTATGATCGTTAGTTTTTTCACTGGTGGTATTATTGATGCGAAATTTTTTGGAGTTTTAGCAATGTTTGGTGCGATACTTGTAATGGCTCTAGCGCCATGGCTCGACACTTCTTCAGTTAGGTCTGCTAGATACAGACCTATGTTAAAACTTTGGTTTGCAATTTTAGTTTTTGATTTTTTCTTTTTAATGTGGCTAGGTGCAATGCCTGCGGAAGAACCATATGCGTCGCTTTCCTTGATAGCGTCAACCTATTGGTTTGCATATTTTTTGGTGATTTTACCTTTGTTAGGTGTGCTCGAAAAACCTCTCCCGCAACCGAAAACAATTGAAGAAGATTTTAATAAGTCACATGCCAAAAAAGCTACAATGGAACCATCTCCTCCAGCCGAAGTGCCGGCTGAATGAACCCTGGTGATTATGATGGCATTTTTTGGTAAAATAACATTAAATATTTTCGTTTTTTTCTTTCTAACTGCAACTTCTATTTTTGCTGCTGGAGGGGGAGACAATTATGTCAAAGATTATAAGTTTTCATTTGAGGGTCCGTTAGGATCTTTTGATCAAAATCAGCTTCAAAGAGGACTGAAGGTTTATACTGAAATATGTTCTGCTTGCCACGGTCTGAAGTATGTTCCAATACGTACTCTGGGTGATGAAGGCGGGCTGGGATATTCTGAAGATGAAGTTCGTGCTTATGCTGAAAACTACGAAATTTTTGATCCAGAACTTGATGATTATCGCCCGGCAAAACCAACAGATCATTTTCCGGAAGTTGTCGACGCTGGTGCCCCTGATCTTTCTCTTATGGCAAAAGCGAGAGCGGGATTTCATGGTCCCATGGGAACGGGAATAAATCAGTTTGTGAAAGGGATTGGAGGAGCAGAATATATAGCCTCTCTGCTTGCTGGGTATACTGGAGAAGAAAAAGAAGAGTTTGGGACAGTATTCTATGAAAATACTGCATATCCTGGTCGTTGGATAGCAATGGCACCACCACTTTACGGTGAAGACGTAGATTATGACGATGGTCATTCAAATGAGCTTAAGTACGAAGCGATGGATGTTGCTGCTTTTTTAACTTGGGCAGCGGAGCCAAAGATGATGGCCAGAAAGCATGTTGGTTTCCGTGCGGTTTTATTTTTAATACTATTGTCCGCATTGCTCTATGCCACAAACAAAACATTATGGGCTCCAATCAAAAAGAAAGTGGCATAGTTTAAAATTCCGATTTTGATCAGTTAATCATTATCGGAAAGTCCAGCTCCTGCGCCACTAAGTCTGCTCTCTTCGGTAGCAGGTGCGTAAGTATTATTTGCATGGTTATTTAATATTCTGAATTGTGATTTGCTTAGGCAAGCACGAAATGATGGTATTTGCTTTGCTCCACGGATAAATAATTCTTTTCCATTCCATTCATATTTATCCAATTTTACTTTGGTATCGGGTGCTACGATGACTAAGGCCGCTAAATCAAAAATATCCTTCAGTTCGTTGCTACTAGGCCGATCAATTTTCTTACAATAGTCTATCCAAAAAGAACTATCACTTAAATGATCAAGCCAAGTATCGAGTTTATCTACCCCAAATGACATAAACCATGCCCCACAAGCGGCGGCATCTTCCGCAATTCCCCAAGGTAAACCTGAGCCCACTGCAGCCTTATTTAAGAGAGCTTCATATTCATTCAGAGAAAGCTCAATCCCTTGTGTCAAGGTGCCCAAATCCAATTTTCTGGATCGCTTCCCGAAGACAATTCGTCCGGAAACGGTGCGCCTTTAAACATATTAATTCTTACCCATCTGTCGGAGCGGGGATCAAAATGGCANGCGCCAAAGAATGATAATTTTGCTCGTAACATATCAATAGGTAACATAGAACTATCTATTGTATTATCCCGTATTTCTGAAAATGGTAATTCGCGACAAGTAAGGCAACGCCTTATTATGTGCCTATGTTCTGGGTAAGTCTGTAAAAAATCAGCTGTAGTTGTGTTTGGGTCAATTTCACAAAGATTTTTATATGCCCTTGCTATATCGCGACCTGGCTGCAGTGCCTGTTCATATTCGTTTAATTCTGGCATCTCGTGCCGCTCACCCAAACGCGGCTCTAATTTTTCCTCAGAAGTATACCATGCTCGAGCATTACAATTCGGATCTGACCAATCAATTTCTAGAGCCCAACCATAATAATTCTCAATAGCAGACTTTAACTTAGCGGTGGTTATNTCGCCATCTATTGGAAAAAGTTTTGTCTCGTCACAAGACATTTCATCACCAAAATTATCTACTAGATGTCCATAAGGCTCTAAAATAAGAGANTTTAACATTTCTTGGCCTTCAAAACTCAGTACTTTTTCCGACCAAANACATAAANTTTTCCATGGGAAATCCATACTAAAGTCAAAATCTTCTAACTTTGCTTCTAGTTTTCCAATATCNTGTTCTAGAGCTCGATTTTTTTTAATTTGTATTGGGTGCTCTGACTGCCACGCTTTTAAGTGAGGTTTTAATCTTTTCACCAGGTCTTTAAATTTTGTAACTTCAGCTTGCGTGGAAGTTTTTAAATTTTTAACTGTTGCAATAGCGTTTTCTTTAGCTTCGAACCAATTGTGAATTAATCTAGGGTGATTGACTAAGAATGGTGCCATTCCAAGACCAGTCGAATTACCAACACCAAAAGAGCGCTTTATAACTTTATCTAGTTTTACTGCGTTATCNGGGTTTTTTAGTTTCGCTAGATGCTCAATCAAATCCATTACAAATGTTCGGATAAAATACACAGTCATCATTTCCAATTGGAAAGGAGAGTTTGCTTCTTCACGGTTTACTACCACACGACGATCTGCTGAACCAAATTTTCCTGATCCATAAACTGCAGTTGTACGCATCAAATAGCCAACATCTCTGACACGCTTTATGTCTGGTTGATTACCATTTGCTAGACAGTCTAAAACGTAATTCCAAAGCCTAACGGATCGGTTAGCACGTGATAAACATAATTCATTTTGTGTTAGCCGACCCTCTTCCTGATAAGGCACATGTTTTTCTAATCTTTCTAAGTCATTAATTGTAGGCTTCCCATCGTAAAGAGTAAATGTAGCATCCCACGCCGAGGCTATAACGCGATCGCTCCGCATTTCGTCAGGTAAATCATGTGAAAAACATATCAGAGTATAATCCCGTTTTGGTGTGCTAAACCTGTATAATGCTCTGCCTACACCATTTTCATTTATTTCAAATAGGTCTCTATTAAACTCCCAATTTTCTCTTGAAGCTCTTCTTAAAAATTGTCTCAAGAAAGAAAGCCTGGACTGATGCATGGAGCCCATACGATCTAAGCGCATCACCTTTTCAGCGGATCTTTTGAGATTGGAAATTCCCACAATGTGATTAATTGGACCTACTCCTGAATTTAAAAATTTAATAGATTTTCATAATAAACTGTGTTTTTGGATTTTCCAAGTCCACTTGATACTATACTTACGTTAATAAACAAAACTCAACTTTACAGATATATATTTCTTCAGAAAAAATTAACTTTAGTTCTTAAAATTTTTGGTGTTAAAATTGGCAAACTTATTTAATTGGCACGCTAACTCACGGTATTCAAATTTAAATTTAAAGCCATGCAATTTTTCAGAGGCTATATCCGCAAATATTGCACTAGGAATTTTTATTAAAAAGATTTCAGAAGGCAAGTGCCCAATTATTTTGGATTTTGATGAAGTAAAAAGTAGCAACTCTAATAGTGTTGGCGTTTTCAGAACTAAAACTGGTGGAACCTCTAAAGAACCTAAATCTGTCCTAAGAACTACCCAGAGCTGGATCAGTTCATTTGAAGTCATCAAATCATTACAAAAAGAAAAAGAAAAATATTTGATATTTGGTGATTTAACACATTCTTTAGTATTATATGGAGCGCTTGAGGCGTTGTATTTAGGACATAATGTTCACCAAGTGAAGAAACTTAGATCTAAAAGTGAATTAAAGGCAACGATTAAATTTGGACCAACTTTTGTTTATATCACGCCTACACAAATAAGATTTATGTCACCGCTTTTTATAACCCTACCCAGTGCTTTAAATGTTTTTATTGGAGGAGGGCGCCTAACTTCTCAAACTAGAGAAATGGCCAAACAAATTTTTCCTAATGCGGTCTTACATTTATTTTATGGATCCAGTGAAACAAGCTTTATAACAATTTCAGATAATTTTACGCCAGTTGGATCAGTTGGTAGGGCTTTCCCAAATGTTAACATAAAAATTGAAAAAAATGGATCCAACAAAAATCGCATATGGGTTAAATCAGATTACCTGTTTTTGAAATATGCTCAAGGGGCAAGTAAAAATGTGGTTTGGCAAGATGATTGGTTAACAATTGGTGAATACGGAAAGATAGACAGAAATGGATATTTATTTCTTCTTGGTGAAGAAAATCTACGCATAACAGTCGCTGACAAAACCATAGCAACCTATGAAATTGAAGACAGGCTTAAGGCGGTTGACTATATAGTAGATGCGGCGGTTTGGAAAATTGAAAACAAATTGAGTGATTATCGAGTAGTGGCTGCAGTAGCAACAACTAAACAAATTCCCTCTGACCAGCTTAAAAAGGCTCTGATAGAAATAAACCAAGTCTTTAAACCTAAAAAGATTTATAAGATTAGTGTTAATGAGTGGCCATTATTGCCTTCAGGAAAAACGGATCTTAGAGCTTTGAAAAGTATCTGCCATGACTATTAGACGTGTTTTCGTAATTGCAGGTAAGCGTAGCGCCGTTGCGCCACGTGATGGAGCTTTTGCATCGCTGACCTATTATGATTTGGCAGCCCAGGTTTTGATCGACGTTTTGAATGCAGCAAAAATAGAAAAGCTCGACGTTGATGAACTCATAGTTTCTAATGCTTTAGGTGCTGGTGGAAATCCAGCTAGAATGGTTAGCCTTGAAGCAAGGCTTAATCTTTCTGTAGGTGGAATTTCCATTGATAGGCAGTGCTGTGGAGGATTAGACGCAATAAGTATTGGTTCAGATCTTATAAGAAGTGGTCGCTCAGAAGTTGTTGTTGCTGGAGGGGTGGAAAGTTATTCGACCCGACCAATCAGATTACGGTCGGAAAATACAGACCAGGTATTGGTTCCTTATGATCGACCTGCTTTTGCTCCTTTTGGTTTTAATGATCCTGAATTGGCAGAAGCCACTGCAAAGTTAGCAAGAAAGTTTGAAATTAGTAAAAAAGAACAAGATGACTGGAGTATTAATAGCCACTTAAATGCCTTGAAATCTGAAAAAATATTGAGATCTGAGATAACTCCAATTTTAGATCAAAAAAAAGATTTATTTACCAGAAAACTCAGCCAAAAAATTTGTGAGCACCTAAATTGTCAGATACCATTACTTATGCAAACGCCGCGATAGCCGCGGATGCAGCTGGTTTCGTTGTTCTGGTGTCAGAGAATTTTTTAAAAAATAGAATGCTTAAAGGTATTGAGGTTTTAGATTCTGCAACAAGTGGGGTTTTACCTGAAGAGGCACCATTAGCGCCAGCAGGAGCAATGAAAAAGCTTTTAGATCAAACAGAAGTAAGATTATCAAATTTAAATTTTATCGAACTTATGGAAGCTTATGCAGCACAAGCAATATTATGTTCTCGTATATGTGATCTAGATTTGGATATAGTAAACATAAGAGGCGGGGCCCTTTCTAGGGGTCATCCGATTGGTGCGTCGGGTGCTATTTTGGTAGTTCGATTATTCAATGAACTTATTAAAACCGCTGGAAAATTTGGAATGGCAGCAATAGCTGCGGCCGGCGGTATAGGTTCGGCTATTATGTTAAAGTCTTAGTCTCTAGTTAAGACACTAGCGGGGCGGGCCTTGAATATCGCACTTGTTACTACTGTTGCAAGAATTACCTTTAAAATATCGCCGGGCAAGTATATAGAAACAGCTACGACTGCTGCATTTAGAGACATACCTGCATTAATCATCATACCAATCAGTCCAGGAATATAAAGTATGACTATTCCTCCCACTATTGTAGATAGAGAAACAGAAATTTGAATGTTTACAGACTTTGTTTTCTCCATAAGCCATCCAGTAACGTAGGCCGCCAAGGGAAAACCAATTATAAAACCTGCCGAAGGCCCTGCAAGAAGGCCGANTCCTCCTCTACCTCCAGCCAGCAAGGGNAAACCTACTAATGTCAAAACAATAAAAAATAATGCTGCTAAACCACCTTTTTTCGAACCTAAAATTGTTCCACAAAGCATAACACCCAAACTTTGGGCGGTAATTGGTACGCCTAAAGCTAACGGAAATGCAGGAACCAACCCTAATACTGCAATCAGAGCGGCAAATAAAGCTACTAGGACACTTGTTTTTTCCATNAATTNTCTCGTTTTTTTATTCCACCTCTAGCACGGAGAGCTTCTGAAACATGATCCGCATCATCTAAAATTGATAATGCTAAAGGTATAGAAATTCTCCAAAAACTGCGTTTAGTTGATCTGGCAGATTGCGCAAGCATTAAATTTTTTGCTCTTTGTTTTAAAATAGGAATTGACCTAATAAAAAGGCCGATCGTTATAGACACAGCATGAGAATTAATCCCAAAAATCTTGAGAAAAAATGAGTATTTTTGAATTGTTAAAATTATATCATGGATCTTGCTAGTTAGTAAAAATAAGTTTGCTATTAAGAACGCTGAAGTAAGGCGAAAAATAAGGGTCAGACCTTTGTCAAAGTGGTCTAAATACAAATGCCAACAAGCTAAGATTATAATGAAAGGAATCGTAATCTTAAGACTAGATAATCCTAATCGTAGAAATTTTAATCCGCCGACAAAAAAATAAATAAGCAGGAGCGCCAAAAATATACCAAACATTAAAATTGGATTTTTTATAAAAAATAGCAATGCAGCAGCAGCGCAGCTGATTAGCATCTTTTTTTGAATAGAAACCTCGTCTAATTTGGTATTGTCCAAAGAAACTTCAGCAAACATCAAATTTTCTTTTCATCAAAATTTTTCATAGCATCTCTATACTTTTTTATAACAGATTTTGGTGGTCCATCAGCTTGAATAATACCTTCCTCAATCCAGATTAATCTCTGATATCTTTGGAATGTTTCTGGAACATGTGAAACGTGAATTATAGTCTGCTTCAGCGAATTTAAGAAATATTCCAGTTTTAACTGTGTAGGTATATCTATTCCGGTAAATGGTTCATCCAAAAGTAAAACTCTGGGTTTCATTAACAAAACTGCGAGGAGGCAAACCAAGTGTTTTTGGCCTTGAGACAAAGTAGAAACGGCTCGTTCAAACCAGTCAGCTTTATCATATTGATTTAAACATTCGATAACTTTTAGATCAGCCTCGTTTCTGTTCAAGCCTAATTGAGTGAGGCCAAACCGAAGCTCTTCTCCAACAGTTGGAAAAATAATTTGGTGATCTGGGTTTTGGAAGATTATTCCAACCTTTCTAATAGCTTTATTTCTATGTTTTGCTACTTCGGTCCCATCGATTAAAACTTTACCACTGGTCAATTCTTGTAAGCCAGCTAAAATTCTTAAGAGGGTGGTTTTTCCCGAACCATTGCGGCCTATAAACCCAACCTTTTGCTCTATTATAGAAAGATTAAAGTTTTCTAAAATTCTCTCTTTTCCGTAAAAAACAGAAGCCGAGCGAATCTCAATTTCTGCTGGTTTTTCTCGGGAAATTTCCATTTATTCATCTTCTGAGAGTGGAAAATAAACCATCGAATTGACTTATAGTTATTCCTTAACCAAATTGGCAGTCTTAGATAACCAAAACCTGCGTGCCAACTTCCGCCATATCGAATAATTCTGCAATATGTTCATTATAAAGGCCAATACATCCATTTGAAGACCGACGCCCTATTTTTCGCGTATCGTGAGTTCCATGAATTCGGAAATATGTCCAACTTAGGTATAGAGCATGCGTTCCCAAGGGATTTTCTGGGCCCGGTCCTATAAAATCTGGCCACTCTGGGTTTCTTATTTTCATAGCTGGTGTCGGTCTCCAGCTAGGGCCTTCTACCTTTCTGGTAACTTTTGTCCTCCCAGTTTTTATTAAATCATCAGACATCGGGACTGAAGATGGAAATAAACGGTAAGTTTGTTCATCTGATGACCAATAATGCAATGCTCTGGAAGAGATATCGACCAAAATTGCACCTTTTCNTAGAGTTTTAAAATACGGTTTCCAATTTAGGGCTCTAAAACTNGAAACATTGTGTCTGATATTTCCTGATATTTCTTTTTCTATTTCGGTTGTATTGTCTTGGTTAACGTTTGATAAAGCAAGGCTTGGGGTACATAAGGAGGCCCCCGAAACTGCCAAGAAGTTGCGACGATTGATTTTGAACATGGAAAAACCTTAATTGTGTTCTTCATATTTTAATGCAAGAACGTAGTAGGCTCAATTGGAAATATTGGGCTAAATCTTTGCCATTAAAAAGCATGGGTGTGGGACGAAATGTTAAAGACTTTAATTTTGATTTCAATTGCAACTCTATTAATAGGCTGTGCTCCTCAAGAGGTGCAAATGGCACCAGATGGCAAGCCAGTTCCTAAAATTTATGATATGAGAGCCCAATCAACGGCNCAAATACAATTCCGAATGCTTGATGCTGTTAANGTTTTACGTTCNAGCCGATCTTTGACTAGTCTACAATTAAACGCTCAGCTAAATGCCGCAGCAGCCACCCATTCTCGTGATATGTCCTTACAAAACCGCCCATGGCACTTTGGTTCAGACGGATCTTCGCCTTTGGATAGAGCTAGACGTGTAAACTATTCAGGAGAGTTTTTGGGAGAGGTAATTTCTGAGACATTTGAGAATGAAATGGATACGCTTTCTGCATGGATGGAAAATAAAAATACTAGAGCTGTAATTTTAGATCCAAATGCGCTCGAATTAGGCTTCTCGTGGTTCCAAGAGCCCAGTGGGAAAATTTGGTGGACTTTGGTTTTAGGCGGTAAGACTTAATTATTTATGGTAGTATAAATATAGGTGTGCCAATATCGACAGCACTATATATTTCATCCATTTCATGATTTCTCAGCGCTATACAACCAAACGTCCAATCACGTTTCCACCATTTTGGTGATTTATCGCGGCCATGAATAAAAATATCACCTCCAGGAGACTTACCTAATTTTGCTGCTTCTATTTTATCGGTTTCGTTGGGGTAAGATATGCCTAAAGACAAATAATACTGACTGTTTGGGTTTTTACGATTTATATAATATTTACCTTCTGGTGTTTTGCCATCACCTTCAAATTTCTTATCGCCTTTAGGTGAAAATCCCAACCCAATACGATAGCGGCGTAGGACTTTTTCACCATTAAAAAGATACATTTTTCGGTCTGCTTTTTTGACTACAATGGAAGTGATTGGTTGCTCAATTGCAAAAGTATTATTTGCCCAAGACAAAGTGGTACTTAAAAAAGTAAAGATAAAGGTAATCAGGATTAATTTTATTTTCATTTTATTTTTTGACTGCTCTTTTTCGACCTTATTAACTTTAGTATTTAATTCTTGGCAACAAANTTCTNGTTTTGACTTTTTTNATTGTGATNAAAATATTNAATTGGACTTTAAAAAACCACCAGATTGATGATGCCAAAGCTCAGAGTATAGTCCTCCTTTTGACAGCAAGGACTGATGATCTCCATCCTCTACTATTTTACCCTCATCTAGAACAAGTATTCGATCCATTTGAGCGATTGTTGATAATCTATGAGCGATTGCAATTACTGTCTTACCACTCATCATTTTTTTCAGAGTATCTTGAATTTGGTTTTCAATTTCGCTGTCGAGGGCACTTGTTGCCTCATCTAATAGAAGAATAGGCGCATTTTTTAGAATAACCCGGGCCAAAGTTATCCGTTGCCTTTGTCCTCCTGATAGTTTAATTCCACGCTCTCCAACGTGGGCGTCGTACCCTTTTCTTCCACTTTCATCTTGTAAATTTAAAATAAAATCATGAGCATGCGCTTTCTTTGCAGCTGCAATGATTTCATTTTCAGATACATCGGATTTACCATAACAAATGTTTTCACGGATTGACCTGTGTAGGAGGCTGCTGTCCTGCTGAACAACACCAATAGACTTGTGCAGACTA
>JGI24820J26691_1000046_pt1 | contig 26836 bp, 29 predicted proteins | sample METZYME_5_50m_FD_26691 | JGI IMG/M metagenome (IMG submission 26691) | reverse complement strand
TTTTGTGAGTTGCATTCTACCTCTCCAAATCGTATCTGAGTTAAATACTCAGAAATTCTACAAACAGAGAACGCTCCCCAACAATCTCTAACTTATCTGAAATTTATTTTGTTTTCGTTACTTTGTCAATTGCAAACTTAATGTTTTTTTGTTGGCGAAAATTTAGACCTTAAATATTCAAAAAGTGAGTTTTTTTGGAGTGTATAAAGATCTATCTGATCATATAAATCAAAAAGTCCTTCTGGATTTTCAAATAGTTTAATTCTGGTATTGCCTTCAATACTTGGATTAAGTTCTTTTATAATTTTTGCTGGATTGCCACCGACTATAACATTCTCTGGTACATCTTTTACGACTACTGCTCCTGCAGCAACAATACTGTTTTTCCCTATCTTCACGCCCTTTCCTACAACTGCTCTATCACCAATCCAAACATTTTCCTCCAAAGTAATTGGAGATGTCTTACCAACGGGTGTTGCTCTGTCATAAATCCCATGCCAATCTGCATCTGAAACATAGGCACTATTGGCAAACATGCAACCATCTCCAATAGTAATTTTTGAAGCAGAGGCGATTCTTACACCAGGAGTCAAAAGACAATATTTACCAATAGATATTTCGCCCTCATTTCCTTCAAGATTCCATGTAGTCAGGTGAACATAATTATCCGGTGAAGCTACAATAGTGGGGTAGTCACCTATAGATATATTTCTCCCATAAATATCCATGTATTTTGCTCCCATTACATTGTGTCCTTTCCCAAAGTACTCAAACTGAGGAGCCAAATACTTATCAACATAAAAATCGTTGTATCTGGCGAATAGCTTCTTAAGCCAATATGGTCGATGGTCTTTTCTGATATCTTGCCTCTTACGTACATGATAAAATATGCAGCTTCTATGGAACAACCCTTGGAATCAAAAAATCCTCTTTTTTCTGAAAGAGCTTTAGAAGAAATGCACAGCTTCTTTAAGTTAGCTGTGCCTATGTTTTTAACTCAATTGGCCCTTCAGCTTATTCAGGTTAATTCTGTTGTTCAAAGTGGGCATTATTCGACTGATGTTCAAGCAGGCATCATGTTAGCAGGCAATTTATGGTTCCCTGTCATGGTAGGAATTGGCGGTGTTCTTTTCTTCGTTACCCCCATGATTGCACAGCTATATGGCGCTAAAGAAATTAGGGATATAGGCCCTCTGGCTAGACAAGCTGCATGGCTTTCTCTCCCTATAGTGTTAATAGGAATGTTTATTCTCTCACAGGCCTCATTTATATTAACTTTAGCTAAAGTAGATCCCTCCATAATCAAATATTCTGAAGAATATTTAAGTTATTTTGTTTTTGCTCTTCCCGCAATTCTATTGAGTCAGCCTTTGAGATCCTTGTGTGAGGGAGTCACTAGACCGCTTCCGATTACAATGCTTAATGTTCTGATGCTTTTGATTGCAATCATCGGAAACTACACCTTCATCTATGGAAATTTCGGTTTCCCAGAGATGGGAGCTAGAGGCGCAGGTCTATCTGCTGTTATAGGCACATGGTCAACTTTTATACTTCTAATAATATATCTCAAATATAAATCTGCTTTTGGTACAGAGGTTTTTAAAAGATTTGACTGGCCTGATTATAGAAAGATAAAAGAAATCTTGGTGGGAGGTATACCAGTCGGTTTAGGTAATTTCATAGAGTTGAGCATGTTTAGTGGTGCGGGAATTATTTTAGGCAGATTTGGTAGTGAAGTAATTGCTGCAAACGGAATTGCTTTAACTATAGGTGGATTGTTCTTTATGGTTCCCTTATCAATCGGAAATGCTGCTGCGGTTAGAGTCGGCAACAATGTAGGTGCAGGTGATCTAAAAGGGGCAAAATATAGTTCCTATTTTTCTTTAAGGTTAGCGACAGTTTGCGCTCTTATTGCAAGTTTCCTAATTATCATAAACGCTGAGTATATGTCTGGCTTGCTCAATGATAATCCCCAAGTAATATCTTTGGCGGTAATACTTCTGAGTTTTGCTGCCTTTTTTCAACTAGCTGATGGACTGGCAATGGCTAGCATTGGAAGCATGAGAGGATATAAAGATACATTCGGTCCAATGAAGATAATGGCAATCTCATATTGGGGGGTTGGCTTACCATTAGGAATTATCCTCTCTGTTACAGACATTATTACAGATCAAATGGGAGCGGTAGGCATGTGGACAGGAATGGCTTCTGGCTTATTCGTCGCTGCTTTATTGATGGTTAGAAGAGTCAGAAAAATATCTCAAAAGTTCATTGATGAAAGTTGAAATTGATGCCATTGGCCTCAAATGTCCAGAGCCAATTATGTTGCTCCATAAAGCAATCAAAGAATCGAAACCGGGTGATCATATTCATTTAAGTGCAACTGACAAAAGTACTGAAAGAGATATAAGTAAATTTTGCGAGTTTCTGGGGCATAAGCTAATTCAAAAAAAAATTACCGAGGAGTATCTTTATTTTGTTGTTCAAAAAAAGGATGTGAATATAATCTTATAAGGAGAATTTTATGACATATACAAACAAACAATGGTTGCTTGATCAAAGACCTAAAGGCATGCCAGGTGATGAATGCTGGAAGCTTAATGAAGTTGAGACACTTCCTTTAAAAAAAGGCGAAGTACTTATTAAAGTTCTATATTTATCTATAGATCCTTATATGCGAGGTAGGATGAATGACGGAGAATCTTATGCAGCCCCAGCTGCGTTAGGAGAACCTATGACAGGTGAATCTGTTGGGATTGTCATCGAAAGTGAGTCTGATAAGTTTATAAAAGGTGACTATCTTTGTGTTCATAGAGGATGGCAAACGCACATTATTGTAAGCGATGATGAGCCTACATTATTCAAAGCAGATCCCTCCATTGTTCCCTTACAAACCTACCTTGGAACAGTGGGTATGCCAGGAAGAACGGCTTACTTTGGTCTCTTGAGAGTTGGATTGCCTAAGTCAGGTGAGACGATTGTTGTATCAGCTGCTTCAGGTGCTGTTGGTTCGGTAGTTGGTCAGATGGGAAAAATTTTGGGTTGCAGAGTAATTGGGGTAGCTGGTGGGGAAAAGAAATGCTCTTATGTAAAAGATGAATTAGGGTTTGACGACTGCATTGATTACAAAGCTGAAGGCATGGAAGAAAAATTAAAAGAAGCCTGCCCTGATGGTGTAGATATTTACTTTGAAAACGTAGGTGGACCTGTAAGTAAAGCTGTTTCTAAGCTTTTGAATGAAGGTTCACGTGTACCTATATGCGGTTTTATATCAGCTTACAACTCCGAAGATATGACTCAAGAAGAGACTCCATTTCATATATTTGGTGCCTTAGACCCTGCTCCTGAACATAGGTTTTTTGTAGTAACCGAGTGGTTTAAAGAATGGAGAGAAGCTACAGAAGAATTATCTCAATGGATAACTGAAGGCAAAATAAAATACGAGGAAACCATAACCGAGGGATTTGAAAATGCTCCTCAAGGATTGAGAGATGTTTTAAGTGGTAAAAACTTCGGTAAACAACTTATCAAAGTTGCGGAAGAATAGTTATTCTCCTTTCCACTCAAACTTAGCAACATTCTCAATATTATCTTCAGAGTTTAATAGAGATCTCATCGCGTTTGCAGCATCTTTGGAATTCATTGTGACTCCAAATGCCTCTTGCTCTAGAAGCAGGCTCTCTTCTAAAGACATGTCTAGACCATGATGAATAATTTTCTTAACTTGTCTTAGAGCTATGGGAGCTCTATTAGAAAGATCTTCGCAGTACAGCTTTAGATCTTCCAAAAATGTATCCTTCTTTATCAATTCATTAACAATCCCAAGGTCATGTGCTTCAGAGGGAGTCAATAATTTTGCATGCAATATTAAGTCCAGAGCCCTTGATGAGCCTATAAGTCTAGAAAGCCTTTGAGTTCCGCCAGCTCCAGGAAGAATACCAACTGAGGTCTCCGGGAGGCCTATATGGTAATCACCATCAGCCATAATCCGTAAGTCGCAACCTAATGAAAACTCGCACCCACCACCTGCAGTGTTTCCGTTTATACCTGCAACTACAATTGCTTCTAAATCTCTTAATCTCAAGAGCATTTTATGAAAAGCATGAAGTTCTATAGGATCATCCTGAGATTCTTTTGATTGCAAATTCTTTTCGGCTGTATCTGCAAGTTCCCCAACTTCATAATGTTTTATAAATACATCCTCACCAGCTCCAGTAAAAGCCAAGACTCTTAGATCGCTTCTATCTTCAATTGTAGTTAGAAATCTATGGACTTCTGACACTCCTGTTGCCGTAAAAGTATGGGTTGGAGGATTTGAGAGATAACAAATGATATATGTACCGTTATCTTCAATTCTTAAATGTTTGAATTCGTCTACCATCCTGTCACCTCGGCTACGCCTTTTCCTATTTCTGCTGGACTTCTCACAGTATAAACTCCTGCAGAGTCTAGAGCTTTAAATTTGTCCTCTGCAGTGCCTTTTCCTCCAGCTATTATTGCTCCTGCATGACCCATTCTTTTTCCAGGTGGTGCAGTAACACCTGCTATATAGGAGACAACCGGTTTTGTAACATTCGATTTTATGAATTCGGCTGCGGCTTCTTCAGCTGTACCGCCAATTTCTCCTACCATTACTATTGCTTCAGTTGACTTATCTTTTTCAAAAAGCTCCAGAACATCTATAAAGCTGGTACCGGGTATTGGATCACCTCCAATTCCCACGCAGCTTGTCTGTCCGAAACCAAGATCGGTTGTTTGTTTAACCGCCTCATATGTAAGGGTTCCAGATCTTGAAATTACACCTACTTTTCCAGGAAGATGAATATCTCCTGGCATAATACCCATCTTACTTTCCCCAGGCGTTATAATTCCGGGACAATTTGGGCCTATTAATCTAATGCCGAGGTTATCGCAGATTACTTTCACTTCAAGCATATCAATCGTTGGTATACCTTCAGTAATGCAAACAATCAAAGTGATCCCTGATTCAGCTGCCTCTAAAATTGACTCTTTACAGAATCTTGCAGGAACAAAAATCAAACTGGCAGTGGCGCCTGTATTATCGACAGCCTCCTTGACAGAATTAAATACAGGTAGATCTAAATGAGTTTGACCACCTTTTCCAGGTGTTACTCCTCCAACCAAACTTGTCCCATATTCAATGCATTGGATACAGTGCTGAGTAGCCTGACCTCCTGTAAATCCCTGACATATTACCTTAGTACTTTTGTCTATTAAGATACTCATTACGTTTCTCCTTTAGATGCATTTACAGCCAAGATAGCTGCCTCTTCCAAGCTTGAAGCAGGAATAATATTCAGGCCGCACTCTTCCAATATCTCCAAGCCTTTAGAAGCATTATTACCCTCTAATCTCACTACAACGGGAACAGAAACTCCCATTACCGTCAGAGCTTCTACAATTCCTTCAGCAATAACGTCACACCGAACTATGCCTCCAAAAATATTAATCAAAACAGTATTTACATTCTCATCTGATAAAATAATTTTAAAAGCTTCTGCAACCCTCTTTGAATCAGCAGTTCCTCCAACATCAAGAAAATTTGCAGGTTCACCGCCCTGTAACTTAATGATGTCCATGGTACCCATAGCGAGTCCAGCACCATTTACCATGCAACCGATACTGCCATCCAGAGCTACATAACTTAGATCCCATTCACTTGCTTTGGCCTCTCTAGAGTCTTCTTGAGAGAAATCTCTCAATTGTTCTATTTTTTCTTGTCGAAAAAGGGCGTTTGAATCTACATTTATTTTTGCGTCTAGACAAATCAAATCTCCCGACTTTGTAATCACTAAGGGATTAACTTCCACTAACGATAAATCTTTGTCTAAAAATAATTTTACTAATCCATTAAATATATTTCNAAATTGAGAGGATTGTTTTTCGTTTAAGCCAAGACTCAANGATAGATCTTTACTTTGAGTATCTTTAGGGCCTGAAATAGGATCTATTTCTGCTTTAAAAATTTTTTCTGGGGTTGCCTCCGCTACTTCTTCAATATTTACACCTCCCTCTGTAGAGGCCATAACAACCAATCGTTGGGAGGCTCTGTCAATCACTGCTCCTAAATAAAGTTCCTTGTCTATATCAGTACATGTCTCAATCAAGATTTCATTTACTGGTTGACCGTTTTCATCTGTTTGAAAAGTTATCAGATTCTTTCCAATCCATTTTTTGCAAAATTCTTTAACAGCTTGAATATTGTCTACTATCTCAACACCACCAGCCTTACCTCTTCCACCGGCATGAACTTGGGCTTTGACAACCCATTTATCTACACCAAGAGATAGTGCCTTTTCCTCAGCTTCATTGATAGANTTTGCTACTAACCCATTCGAAACAGGTATCTCATATTCTCTGAATAATTGTTTTGCTTGATATTCGTGTAAATTCATTTTCCCCTCATAAATACAATTGCACAAAAATATTTAGTATTTTTTGCATTCAAGTATTGTAGAGGATAAAAAGAGAACTTAGGAAAGAAACTAGGAAAGAAAATCTAGGCTTTTTTTCTTGTCAGGAGCTTATTTCGAATATTAGAAATTGCCTCAGTTGGATTGAGACCTTTAGGACATACTGATACACAGTTCATTATTCCATGACATCTGTAAAGACTNAATGCATCTTCAAGATCATCTAATCTTTCTTCNGTGGCCTCGTCTCTAGAATCATTTATAAATCTCCAAGATTGAAGCAGTGCAGCTGGACCAAGGAATTTATCAGGATTCCACCAAAATGAAGGGCATGATGTAGAACAACAGCCNCATAAAATGCACTCGTATAAGCCATCCAATCCATCCCTGTCCTCAGGTGTTTGTTTGCGCTCTATATCAGGTGCATCACTTTTCGTAATCAGGTAGGGCTTAACCTTTTCAAGTTGGTCAAAAAATTGCTTCATATCAACAATTAAGTCTCTGACAACAGGCAAGCCGGGCATTGGGCGNAGGGTTATTTTGTCTCTTTTTAGAACTTCTGAAAGCGGGGTTACGCAAGCAAGTCCATTTTTTCCATTTATATTCATTCCATCCGAACCACANACCCCTTCCCTACAAGACCTTCTATATGACAAAGAGGGTTCTTGCTCTTTTGCGAGATGAAGTGCGTCTAGAACCATAATGTCTTTATCTGTGGGTATCTCCACTATGACATCCTGCATGTAGGGTTTCTTATCCACAGTTGGATCATAACGATAAATGCTCATCGTTATAGTTTTGATTTGTTCAACTGGTATGACAGCTGCGCTCATTAATAGCTCCTGACCATCGGCTGAAAAGCTTGAACAGTTTTTGGTCTGTAATTGACGTCTCTTTTACTTACTTCTTTTGTCTCAGCAAAGTATATTGAATGCTTGAGCCAATTGTCATCATCACGCTCAGTATAATCGTCTCTAGCGTGAGCTCCTCGACTTTCTTTTCTTTCATTTGCGGTAATTGCTGTAGCTTCTGCAACTTCAAACAGATTTTGCATTTCCAGAGCTTCAATTCTTGCGGTATTGAAGGTTGCTGACTTATCTTTTAAGTAAATTGCATCAACTTCTTCTCGAGTTTTAGCCAATTCATTAATTCCCTTCTCCATTAAATCGCCTCGTCTAAAAACTCCAAAGCTATTTTGCATGTTTTGTTGCATCCTCTCTTTTAGAACGGAAACTTGATCACCTTCAGTTGATGCATTAAGTTTATTCAGCCTTTCTAGGGCCTTATCTATATCATCATTTGACGCATCTTTAAGTTCAACACCTTGTTTCATGGCTTCTTCGATATATAAACCGGCAGCTCTTCCAAAAACAACAAGATCCAGAAGGGAATTGCCACCTAGTCTATTTCCACCATGTACTGAAACACAAGCGACTTCCCCTGCAGCATACAATCCTTCAACAATTACATCTTTTCCATCTTCCACCGATATGACTTGGCCATTTATATTTGTTGGAATGCCCCCCATCATGTAATGGCATGTCGGGACAACTGGTATTGGCTGAACTGCAGGATCAACTCCTGCAAAAGTTTTAGAAAGCTCGGTAATGCCAGGTAGTCTCTTATGAACGACCTCTGGACCCAAGTGATCAAGTCTTAAAAAGATGTGATCTGCATTCGGGCCGCACCCTCTTCCTTCCAAAATTTCTAATGCCATAGATCTAGCAACTACGTCCCTACTAGCTAAATCTTTAGCGTTTGGAGCATATCTCTCCATAAATCTTTCACCATCTTTGTTTAAGAGGTAACCTCCTTCACCTCTGCAACCTTCAGTCACTAGGGTTCCAGCTCCGTGAATACCTGTAGGATGGAATTGCCACATCTCTATATCTTGAACAGGCATGCCGGCTCTTAAAGCCATTCCCACACCATCACCAGAGTTGATCAAGGCATTTGTTGTTGAAGCATAAATTCTACCTGCGCCTCCTGTAGCAAGGACAGTAGCTTTTGATTTGATGTAATAGATTTCACCTGTTTCTATTTTAAAGGCAATAACACCTACCACAGCCTTATCAGTGTTTAAAACTAGGTCGACAGCAAACCACTCATTCAAAAAATTTGTTCCGGCTTTTAGATTAGCTTGATAAAGAGTGTGAAGGAGACTGTGCCCTGTTCTGTCCGCCGCTGCACAAGTTCTTGTTGCCTGTCCTCCTTTGCCATAATCCTTAGATTGTCCACCGAAAGGTCTTTGATATATCCTTCCCTCCTCCGTTCTTGAAAAGGGTAACCCCATATGTTCGAGTTCAAATACAGCCTTTGGGCCTTCACTGCACATGTATTCAATTGCTTCTTGGTCTCCTATGTAATCGGAGCCCTTCACAGTGTCGAACATGTGCCATCTCCAATCATCGTCAGGATCATCACTTTGTATTGCACAAGTTATTCCTCCTTGAGCAGAAACAGTATGTGAACGAGTTGGAAAAACCTTTGAAATTACAGCAGTATTTAGTCCCGACTCTGCAAGTTGAAGTGAAGCTCTCATTCCAGCTCCGCCACCGCCAACGATAATCCCGTCGAATTCCATTACAGGAAGATCTTTAGCATTTATTATTTCGTTTACTAACATAAATTTACCAGATGATGATTATTGCCCAAGTAAGTACCAGAGCTATTACGCCAGCTACGACACCTCTAAAACCTAGGAAAAGAATTCTTCCGAGATTACCAAAAATTCTTGGGGTAAGATAATCACTTGCAACAGCCCAAGTGCCTAACCAGGTATGAACCGCAAAGGCCAAAAAGAATGTTGATGTGAGGATCTTATTTAGTGTGTTTCCAAAAAAAGCTGACCATTGATTAAAATTTACTTCATCTGTAAGTAGTAGGAAACCGCCCAGATAAAGTGTATANAAAAGGATTAATACAGCGCATGCTCTTATCACTAAGAATTCTTTTGATCCGTGTCCCAATTTTGAAAACATTTTTAAAATATTAAGAATAAAAAAAGCNTAGCAACAATAAATGTTGCGCCGAAAACAATCCACGAAAGCATTCTTCCAGATTGAAGCGTTTCTCCAACACCGAATGCATCGCTAACTAATTTCTTAAATCCAGCAAGCAAATGATAACTAAAACCCACTAGAAAGAGATATGTCATAGCTTTCAATATCAAGGAAGTTTGATACAAATTAGCTAGAGCCGAGAAACTCTCTTCTGATTTTAGAGAAATACTAAACAACCAAACTACTAGAGGAAAACTAAAGAATACTGCCAAGCCAGAAATCCTGTGGAGAATAGAAGAAACTCCTATTATAGGAAGACTGATTGTGAGTAAATTTAGATTTACTGGTCGGTTGTCTTTTTCAATCACTTATCAAATTAAGAATTTGCTTTTTGGGCGTGTAAAAGCCTGTCTATTATAATTATTTGACGGCTTAAATACCACTTTCTTTTGTTGAATTTGTTTGCTCAAGCTTCCTGGTCAACAAGATAATCAAAAAAAAGAATGGAAGGATGAAGAAGAATGGTAAATTCATGGATGCACTATAAAGAAAGCCACTTAGAAAAGGACCCAACGCAAAACCTATTCCTGGAGCGACCATCGCCAGTCCCACGGCTGCTCCTTGATTGTCTTTGTCTGCATTGAGAGATGCTGCAGAACTGTAACCAGGCGAAGCAAGTCCCATTGCAAGACCCATGGAAGACATTCCTAAATATAGAAATAAGAAATTTGGTGAAAAAATTATGAATAAGCAACTTACCACAAAGAGAGGTAAAGAAAACTTTATTAAGTTCAGAGGACCACCTTTGTATCTTTGAACGATTGTCAATTGAGCAAAGATAGCCATAAGTGCCATAGTTCCAAGGAGTAAAGCAGTGGTTTTAGCGGTTTGATCTAAATCGTAGTCGAATCTATCTTGAACGTAGAAAGCTGTAATGGATTGAACTATTGCAAACGCCGTAAAGATTATTACTCCAATAGTTATTAAAAGCTTAAGCTTAGTGTCGAAAATGAACCTAGCAGGTCTGTCTTCTTGATTGGTCGAAGGACTATTCGGTAGATAAAAATAAACGACCAAAGACGCAAATGCCATCAAAATCGACATTACTATTAATGGTGTCAGTAACCCGAATTGTGATATCTGAACGTCAAAAATGTTCAATCCAATCAAAGATCCAACAAGCACGGGNCCCAAAATAGACCCAATGTTATTTGCTGCTCCGAACTTTCCCATCCCAGAAGATCTTTCTTCTTCTGAAGTTACATCAGCGACGTATGCNCCGGAGGCAGGCCTAGAAGCTGCTCCTATTGCCGAATTAACAATCCTCGAAATCAATAAAATCATTAATAAATAGAATCCAGAGACAACTCCTGTTAATCCAAAAGTGGCCATAGATATGAAAATAATACTTGAAAAAACATAGCCTAACAGGCCGATTAAAAGGACTGATTTTCGACCTATTTTGTCGCTTAATTTACCCCAAAAGGGGGTAAAAATAATAAACATAGCTGCAGAGATTGATACCAAGGTATTTATTTCGATTTCTGAAAAATTAAACTCTCTGCCAATGATGGGCATTGTTTGCCAATAGACTGATTGCCCCATACTGACAAACAAAATGATNAACATAAGACTTGATAAAATCTTTGAGTTACTTTTCATTGCTTCCTTGCTCTGAGAATTCATTAACCCTGATCTATTCTTAAAAGGAAGGCATATTCCATGGCGACTTCTTTCAAACTTTCAAANCTTCCACTTGCGCCTGAATGTCCTGCACTCATATTCACTTTCATCAATATAGGGTTTTTGCTTCTATTAAATTCNCTAAGCTTAGCTACATATTTTGCTGGNTCATAATATTGAACTTGAGAGTCCCATAAACCTGCTGTGACAAGAATACTTGGATAATTGNGCTCTGCTATGTTGTCATAGGGNGAATATCTNAGGATGTAATCAAACTCCTCTTTAATCNCAGGGTTTCCCCACTCTTTGTATTCTCCAGTTGTGAGAGGAATACTCGGATCGGACATTGTAGTTATGACATCTACGAAAGGTACATTGGATATAATACCACTGTAAAGTTCAGGTTCCATATTCACAATTGCGCCCATCAAAAGCCCGCCGGCACTTCCTCCAGCTGCATATACCCTGCTTTTATCTCCATATCCAAGATTAAGTAACCCTTTCGTGACATCAATAAAATCATAAAAAGTATTTAGCTTGTTGAAGATTTTACCGTCTTCATACCAAGATCTACCTAACTCTTGGCCTCCTCTTATGTGAGCTATGGCAAACACAAAACCTCTATCTAGAAGAGAAATTCTAGATGAGCTGAATCCTGCATCAATAGAATTACCATAAGAACCGTACCCATAAACCAAAATAGGATTCTTATTTTTCGTAAATGTATTTCTTTTATAGACAAGAGAAACAGGAACTTTTATACCGTCTCTTACTTGAATGAACTTTCTTTCAACTTTGTAGTCACTACTTGAAAATTTTCCTTTTACTTCAGCCTCTTTCAAGAGCCTTTTTCGTCCACTATCTAATTTTACAGAATAAAGACTATCTGGAGTTTTCATACTTGAATACCCGAAATAAAATTTATCTACATTGTATTCAGGATTTGCAGCTAAATAAGCTGAATAGGAGGCATCTTTAAATTTTAGATTTCTTGAATTATTACTACTCTTTTCAATTATCTTTATTTGTTTCAGTCCATTCTCTCTTTCCATAATTACTAGATGATCAGGAAAGGGTATAACNGATTGCAATAACACGTCATCTCTATGAGGAATTAGTTCTTTCCATTTATCTTTTTCATTNGACTCTTCTAGGTTAGTCTCGAGAAGTCTAAAATTTAATGCATTCCAATTTGACTCTATAAGAAATCTATCACTTGATGGATCATGATCGATGGAATAGAGATGATTTTTTTCACGTTTGTAAAAAATTACTGGTTCCATTTGGGGTTGATCAGTTGGGATTAGTCGAACTTCTGAACTTGTCGAAGAAGCAATATTTATTTCGATAAATTCCATTGATCGAGTNTTTCCCACAGACAAATAAAATGTTGAATCNGGCTCTTCGTAGACTAAAATATCGTCGGCTTGCGGAGTTCCAATTTTATGTCTTAATAGCCTGAATGGCAGGAGAGTTTCTTCATCTCTCTGAACATAAAACAAATAAATCCCATCCTTTGACCAAGCCATGTCGCCAGATGTATTTTCAAGTTCGTAATCATATACTTGATCATTGTCCAAATTCTTAAACTTTATTTTGTACTGCCTTCTCCCGTTTATATCCTCCGCAAAAGCCATCAGATTTTCTTTGGGAGAAATACTCCAATTTGCCAATTGATAGAAATTCTTATCTTTGGCCATTTCATTAACATCCATCAATACAATTTCTTCAGAATTTTTATTTTTTCGCCTTACATATATTGCATGTTCATTCCCAGGCTCATAGCGTCTGAAATATTCGTAGCTCTGAAGTCGGACTGGAACAGAGTCTTCTTTTTTTGGTATCCTCGCTGTGATTTCTTCAAAAAGGCTGTCCCTTATATCATTTTCCGAGAGAAACCACTCTTCAAGGTAAGCATTTTCAGAATTTAGATGTTGAATTACATCAGGATCTTTCCTTGTGTCGTCTCTCATCCAATAATAGTTATCAACTCTTTGAATTCCATGAGCTTCAAAAGTAACTGGTATTTTTTTTGGTGAGGGTTTCAAATTATTCAAATTAAGGGATTTTGTGTCACTGAAGTTTTGTAGAGGAAAGTAGATTAACAGAAAACTAAAAATTAACTTAAACATAGTTCTATTTTTTTCTTCTNTTAATGATTCGTTTTCTCTTTTTTATTTGCCTTTCATTCAAAAGATTAGGTTTATTCTTGAAAGGATTGATCTGTTCTTTATATAAAATTTCAAGTGGTGTTGAGCCAAGACCTAGGTGTTCTCTAAAACATTTTTCAAGATATCGAGTATAACTATCCTGAATTTGTTTCAAGTTATTGCCGTGAATTACAACTTTTGGAGGATTCTGACCTCCGGAATGCGCATATCTCAGCTTAGGTCTAAATCTACCTGCCATGGCTGGTTGTTGATTGAATAAAGCTTTCTTAAGAATTTTATTGAGTATCGAAGTATCTAAGTCTTTCAAGGAATTTAAATGAATTTCAAGAGCTAATCTAATTAATTTTTTAAGTCCTCTTTTTTCCTTTGCAGATATGTAGTGAAGTTTTAGATAGTTTGCAAATTTTAGCTTACGATTAATTTTTGTTTCTATTGCAGTCTTTTCTTGTTTAGTCAAAAGATCAATTTTATTAACTGTAACAAGAACCGGTCTTCCAATCGCCAAAGTTAAACCGAGAAGATGGATATCTTGATCAACAATATTTTCAGAACCATCAATTAAAAGTAATACTAAATCTGACCTCTTTATGGAGTCTACCGATTTAGATACTGAAAACTTCTCAGTTTCCTCACTGATCGATCTTTTTCTTCGCATTCCTGCTGTATCAATCAATGTGATTTCCTGCTTCTTTGTTTTGATGACTACATCTATTGAATCTCTTGTTGTTCCTGATTCATGCGAAACAACAAGTCTTTCCTCTCCTAAAAGAGCATTAATAAGAGTAGATTTTCCCGCATTAGGTCTGCCTATGATTGCAATCTTTAATGTATCGGTTTCAGATATATAATTCTTTGTGTCCTCGAGCTCATCGAAATTCTTTAAAAGTTCGGTAAGCTCTGTAAATCCCTTATTGTGCGAGGCAGATAAGAAAATTGATTTATCAAACCCAAGGGCACTAAACTCTGAAGCAGTTTCCTCAAGTTTTAAATTATCTGCTTTATTTACTAGTAAAGTTATGTTTTTGTTATGTCTTCTCAATATTTTAGCTATCTCTTTGTCTGTTGGAAGCAGGCCATCAATTGCATCAACAACAAAGAGGAGAGAATCAGCTTCTTGGATAGCTAAATCGGTTTGTTCTCTTATAGCAGAGGACATATCATCAGAATCTTCATTTAATCCACCTGTATCAATGAGTATCAATTGACTATTTTTTAGGTTTCCATATTTTCTATCTCTAGTTAGGCCAGAATAATCAGCAACTATGGCAGATTTTGAACCGGTAAGAATATTAAAAATGGTTGACTTGCCTACATTTGGTCTTCCGACAATTGCAACAAGGGACATAATAAATAATTTTTTTGAAGCTCTTAATTTAAAGAGAATTTTTGAACTCTTCCTGAAATATCTGCTACTAAAAGGAAATTCTCTTTAGATACAATCTCGGTGATTGGACTTCTGGAAACTTTTTCTCTACCCTCAAAATTTCCAGTTTGCGCGTTAATAAGGTGGATGTAACCTTCATAGTCCCCGACAGCTATAAGGTTACTAATGGAAGCAGGCGAGGTAAGATTTCTCAAAGATAGATTTTCCTGTTCCCAAATAATTGCCCCAGTAGCTGTTCCGAAAGCTTTTATAATATCTCTACTATCAACAGCAAAGACCCTATTCCCATTAGTCACTAGGTCCTTTACAGAAGAGATTTCCTCTTGCCATGCAGGCCTCCCATCCCTCAAATTGATTGCTGTGATATTACCTTGATATGATGCAGAAATAAGAAGATCTTCAATGATTACAGGCTTACCATCAATGTCTACGATTCTCTCTAACTCTGATTTTCCTTCATTCAGTTATAGGAAGTTCAAGTCTAATCGCTCCAGAATCTGGATAAATCATCGCAACCTTTCCACCTGCAAAACCAGTGAAAATAAACCCCTGCTCAATAAAAGGTCTGGAAGTTCCTCTCAAAGTCAGACTTGGCAATACGGTTTGATGAAACCAATCTCTCTCACCAGTTTTAGAGTTATAACCAGTTATCCTTCCATCGATTGTGTGTATTATCATATGGCTTCCCGAATTGACGGGAGGTGATAAACTTTCACTAGAAGTATTTGATCTCCAAATTTCTTTACCATCTTGACTGCTCAATGTGACTAGTTTGCCATCTAAGGTTCCATAACTTATGATTTTGAAATTCACATCTACACCTGTTGAGACAACATCTTCAGTATAACGAGACCAATTTAATTTGCCTGTTTCAAAATCTACAGATGAAATATACCCTGAGGAATTAATATAAATTACTTGACCATCGTAAACTGCAGGAATAAGTCTACCGTATAAGTTTTCGTTTCCATTTGAAACAGACCACTGTCTTTCAAGAAATCTATTTTCATTTATTGAATAAAGAGCTGCAGGGCCCTCAACTTCTTCATCATCTTCCCAAAATTTCATCCATCCAAGGGATGAGCAACTCGAGACAGTGATAGCAGATAAAAGTAAAAAAAAACTTCTAAACTTAATCAAGATCTTCACCTTCTAAATCTGATATCTTCATATTAATCAGAGCCCTAGATGTTTGATTTGTGCTATTTTGTAAGGCGAACATATAGCTTGTTTTAGAAGACGAGTATTTACCTAGTTTGTTTTCTGCATCTCCTCTAAGTTCGTACATAGTGGAAGTTAATTCATTGGAGTCATCAAAAAGAGAAATTACTTTTTCATATTTATTTGTTTCTAAATATATTTTGCCTAGTCTAATCTTTGCAGCAGCATATAAAGGATTAAAATCTTCGTCTGAAGAGTTATTGTCTTTGACCGCTTCAAGTAGCTCTATGGCAACATCAATCTCACCACTTTCAAAATTACGTTTAGCCTCACTCAGTCTTACAAAGTCCGAATAAATTGTATTAGGATGGTCTAATAGTATTATCTTGCCAACAGCCTCATCATTAGAATCTAGATATTGTTGGTAGAGAGTCGCCAATAGAAAATCCTTTTCATTAGAGGATGATTGAAGATAATCCCTAGTGCCTATGAAAACGGCAATTAAAACCAAAAAAAGTATTAAAGCATATTTAAATTTATGCCATAGAGTGAGGAGCATTTCTTGTTGCTCTTCTTGAGATGCTGAAAAAAAGTTTGCCATTGTGGTATTTAACTAAATTGACCTATCTTTTTAAATAACCCATTTAAATCAAAGCTCTCTTGTTGAGACTTTTCTCTTAAATTTTTAAAAGAAATAGCATTGTTCTCAAGTTCTTCGTCTCCTATGATCAGTGCTATCTTTGCTCCAGACTTATCAGCTTTTTTAAACTGAGTGTTCGCACTTTCGAAGCCTAAATTAATCTTTATGCTGAGAGAGGGAAATTTGTTCCTTAATTGTTCACCTGTCATTATAGCTTTTCTAGCCGACTTTTCGCATAGGCAGATAAAATAAATATCAAGTTTATTGAGTAGATTTATCCTGTCTTTCTCTCTAAGTAATAAAATCAGNCTTTCTAAACCTATTGAGAAACCCACTGCTGGACACGATTTACCTCCTAATTCTTCAACNAGATTATCATATCTGCCCCCACCTAAAATTGTGTCCTGAGAACCTAAAAGACCAGTTTTCCATTCAAATACTGTTTGGTTGTAATAATCCAGACCTCTTACAAGTNTAGAATTTACTTCATAAGCAATATTCAGTTCATCGAGCATGCTAAGCAACTCATTATGATAGTCTTTAGAACTTTGAGNNACGAAATCTTCAATTATTGGAGCTTCATTTAAAATTTCTTGTATTTTCTTACTTTTCGAATCAAGAATCCTTAAAGGGTTTTCCTTGAGCTTTCTTCTANTATCATCATCAANATCATCTAATTTTCCATTTAGAAAANCTACAAGTTCTTTTACATAATTTGACCTAGCTCTATCATCACCAAGATTATTAATTTCAAGGGTAACATCTTCATAAATACCGAATGCTTTCCAGAAGCTAGCTGAGGCNGTAATTAACTCTACATCTACTGCAGGAGTATTAAGTCCAAATACTTCAGCGCTGAATTGATGAAATTGCCTAGATCTCCCTTTTTGNGGGCGTTCGTACCTGAACATTGGACCCGAATACCAAAGCCTTGGNTTATCAGTTCTCAAAAGATCATTATCGATGGCCGCTCTTACACATCCTGCAGTTCCTTCAGGTCTCAGAGATATGCTTTCTCCGCTTTTGTCCTCGAAGGTATACATTTCTTTAGTGACGATATCAGCTGCTTCATTTGATCTGGTAAATAACTCGGTCTTCTCCACAATAGGAAATCTAATTTCTTCGTAGCCATATGATTCCAAGATTGATTGTAAGGTTAACTCGACTTGAGACCATTCTTTTGCCTCTGTTGGACCGATATCATTCATACCTCGTAAGGTTTGTATTTTAGGCATTAGTCTTTTGCTATTAAATTCTCTTCAGTAGTGTTTTTTTCCTTAACCTTTTCTCTTATCATTTTCTCAAGATGATCGGCAAGTTCTCCACTATCAATCTTATGATCAGGCTTCCCATCAATATATATAAGATTTCTTGGAGATCCTCCAGTTACGCCGATATCAGTATGTTTAGATTCTCCGGGGCCATTTACATAACAACCTATTACCGCAACATCTATGTTTTCCTTAATGTCTTCTAACCTCGACTCTAACTTATTCATTGTTCCGATAACATCGAAGTTCATACGGGAACAGCTAGGGCATGCGATAAAGTTTATACCTCGGGCTCTGATTTTAAGACTTCTGAGTATATCCCATCCAACCTTAATTTCATCTACAGGGTCGGAGGCAAGTGATATCCTCAAAGTATCACCAATACCATCCATAAGTAAAGAACCAAGGCCCATTGCAGACTTTACGGTACCAGATCTAAATCCACCCGCCTCCGTTATACCTAAGTGAAGAGGTTGATCTATAAGTTCAGAAATTTTTCTATAACTCTCAACTGTCAACTGAACATCTGAGGCTTTAATGCTTAACTTGAAATCTTCGAAGTTCAGTCTTTTAAGAATATTGATATGGTTTAAAGCAGACTCTACGAGGGCATCAGAGTTTGGTTCTCCGTATTTTATTTGCAATTTTCGTTCTAAAGAACCTGCATTTATACCTACCCTAATTGGAGTTTCAGTATCTTTTGCGGCAGAAATAACCTCTTTTATCTTTTCTTCTTTGCCGATATTACCAGGGTTAATTCGAATGCAATCTGCACCACTTTTAATAGCCTCTAAAGCCATAGTGTAGTCGAAATGTATGTCCGCAACGAGAGGAACTGGTGACTGTTGTTTGATAATTTTAAAAGAGTCAGCTGCTTCTTGATCCGGAACAGAAACTCGCACGATGTCAGCACCTGCATCATAAAGCTGATTAATTTGCTTAATAGTAGATTCTGAATCAGAGGTTAGAGTATTAGTCATGCTCTGAACCGTAATTGGCGAGTCGCCGCCCACCGGCACGTCTCCAATGAAGATTTTCCTTGTTTTTTTTCTAACTATTTGGTGTTCTGAATTCACTACAATCCCCTGCAGGTAAGACAATACAACTAATATTAGCTGAATTGGCATTAACTCCAAGATCTACTATCTTATCATTAAAAAGCACTTCAACATTCCTAAAGTTACCAGTAATGATCATCAAATTATCGTCATCGAAAGAGTATTTCTCACCAGGCAAAGCTAATTTGTAAAGCAATCTTTCACTTTGAGTAAATACCTCCAACCAACATTCTTCGTTAACCTTTATTAGTGTCTTGTTCCTTTTTTCCGAGGAGTTCATGGATTGAGTATTAGAATTTAGGCCAATATCTTCAGTAACCGCCTTGATTTGATTAGTTTGCTCATTAGACAGCGATACCTCTGAAGAGCGTTGAGGGATCAAGTCTTTTTCAATCATGAGGATGTTAGTAGAGGGCTCACTGTGATTTGAATCAGCAGAACTTAAAAATTCATAGACAAAATAACCAAAGAGTAAAATAAAGAAAGAGAGAAAAATAATGATTAAAGAAAATTTCTTATTTAAAAATCTCCCAATAGTCCTTTGAGAGTTTGTCAAATTTCCTATATTTGATGAGAAATCATTATCAGATGAAAAATTAAATTTCTCAATTATATCGTCAGGATTTAAATCAAGCTTTTTAGCATAGGCTCTTAAAAATCCTTTTACATATGCTTGCCCGCCGGGAATTTTAGAAAAATTTTCTTCTTCTAAAGCAATTAAATATGATTGATCAATGTTAAGTTCAGTAGAAAGTTTTTTATAACGTAACCTCTTTTTCTTTCTAGCCAAGGCAAGGGTTTCACCTACAGAAGTCTCTTTCGGCTTAGACACGACCAGTAATTTATTCGAAAAAGTATGCTATCTCTCTTTTGGCAGATTCAGGAGAATCTGAACCATGAACTGCATTTGCATCAATAGATTCTGCGAAGTCTGCTCTGATCGTCCCCGGTGCAGCCTCTTGAGGATTTGTATTTCCCATAAGGTCCCTGTAATTGACAATAGCATTTTCTCCTTCAAGAATTTGTACTTGAACTGGGCCAGAAGTCATAAATTTAATTAAATCTTCGAAAAAGGGTTTTCCTTTATGTTCAATATAAAATCCCTCTGCCTTCTCTTGACTCAAGTGAAGTGTTTTCTTTTCTTTTATTGATAGACCAGCATTTTCAAGTCTTTGACAAATTTCTTCAACGTGGCCTTTTTTATAAGCATCCGGCTTAATTATAGACAAGGTGGTTTCTAATGACATGTCGTCTCCATTTTAAAATCGGCATTATACTCAACAAAAACAGTCGATCAAAAAAATTGGATTATTCTGAAAGCTTAAAAGATTTTCTTTAAAGCTTAGAACTCATCTCTTTAATTTGATGATTAAGAATTTTGTCATTCTCTGAGTAATCAACAGGGCAATCGATGACATGAACTCCTTCAGTAGACATGCACATCTCGATTATTTCTTTAAACTCACTAGAGCTGCCCACTCGATGGCCGATTGCACCGTAACTCTCAGCGTACTTTACGAAGTCTGGATTATCAAAAGAAAGTCCAAAGTCGTCAAAACCTTGATTTTCCTGTTTCCACTTAACCATACCATATGCTGAGTCATTTAAAATGAGAACGATGATATTCAACTTGAGCCTTACGGCTGTTTCAAGTTCTTGACTATTCATCATGAAGCCACCATCACCACAAACTGCAACAACTACTTTATCAGGATTCAACATTTTGACTGCCATGGCTGTAGGAAGTCCTGCTCCCATGCTTGCTAGTGCATTATCTAGTAAAACCGTATTAGGAAATAAAGCTGGATATCCTCGTGCAAACCAAATCTTATATACACCATTATCTAAAGATATTATTCCATCATTAGGAACTACATTTCTTAGCTGCCGTACTAAATAAGGAGGGAATAGAGGAAATCTATCATCGCTTCTTATTTTTTTAGAATGTTCTAAATGAGCAAATCTCGTAGCCAACATATCTTGAAAATCCCATTTTTCTTGTACTTCAATTTTTTCCTTAATCTGCCAAATAGCATTGGCGATATCACCTACAACCTCCACTTGAGGAAAGTAAACAGGATCTACTTCGGCAGAAGTGTGGTTAATATGAATCACTTGAGGACCGTCATGTTTCATAAAAAAAGGAGGCTTCTCAATGTCATCGTGGCCAACAGTTATCACCAGATCTGATTTTTCTATTCCCGCATGAACAAAATCTCCAGCAGATAAAGCAGCACATCCCAAAAAGCAAAGATGCCTTTCGTCTACAACTCCCTTTCCAAGTTGGGTTGTGACAAATGGTATTTTAGTTTTGTCTACAAATTCAAACAGCATTTTCCTTGTAAGAGTTCTGTTAGCACCTCCGCCAAGAACTAATACAGGTTTAGTAGCTTCTTCAATTAATTTCACAGAGGTAGTAATAGCTTTTCCCTCAGCAATCGGCCTTCGGGAAATGCTCCTTACGATAGGTCTTTCATCAGTTTCTTCTATTGCGATGTCTTCTGGAAGTTCAAGGTGAACTGCTCCAGGTCTTTCTTCTTCAGCTAATCTGAATGCCTCTCTTACTCTAGCTGAAATAATATCTGCAGAAGTTAGTTGATAGCTGGACTTTGTGATGGGCCCCATTACATCGACAACGTCAAGTATTTGGAACTTGCCTTGTTTAGAACTTTTAATAGGTTTTTGACCTGTTATCATTACTAAAGGCATCCCCCCCAACTGAGCATAAGCGGCTGCCGTAACTAGATTTGTTGCTCCCGGCCCCAAAGTTGTCAAACAAACACCAGCTTTTCCGGTAAGTCGACCATAAGTAGCAGCCATGAAACCAGCCGCCTGTTCATGACGAGTCAAAATTAATTGGATTTTTTTTGATTCAGATAAACTCTGAAGAAACTCTAAATTCTCTTCCCCCGGAAGTCCAAAAACGTATTCTACCCCTTCTTCTTCCAGACAGGACAANAGAAGATCGGATCCTTTGATCATAATATTTTAATTCCTTGATAATAATAAAATAACTAATCCCTCTCCTCGAGCCATAACATTTGAATGGTCTCAAGAATCCTTTCATTGACCCTATCCTTTTCGTCTTCAAAATTCTCCAGTTCAGTCACCATCCTTTGAAGATCTGTGAAGAGTATATATGTAGGATCTGTATCAGGATACTTCTCATACAATTCGATTGCAATCTCATTCACATCTGTCCAGATCATTTTAATTTTGCTCAGATACCATGTTTATCGTGTATTTTGGTAATTCTATCTCAAGATCTTCATCGCCAACAACGATCTGACAACTTAACCTGGATTGAGCCTCTAGCCCCCATGCCTTGTCGAGCATGTCTTCTTCAGCTTCAGAAGCTTCATCCAAGTTTTGAAAACCCTTTCTGACGAGAACATGACAAGTAGTACATGCGCAGGATAGCTCACAGGCATGCTCAATAGAAATTTGATTATCTAACAGTGCCTCACAGACTGTATCACCAGGCTTGGCGTCTATTTCCGCACCATCTGGACATATTTCCGGGTGAGGATACACCTTGATAATAGTCATTTATTTTGGAAGAGCAGTTTTTCAAAGCTCAACTTCAAAACTTTCACCACAACCACACACGGCTTTTACATTAGGATTAAGAAATTTTACTCCCTGATTTACTCCATCAACTTCAAAATCAACTGTTGTGCCTTTAAGATATTTAAAAGAATTTGGGTCTATGAATACTGTTATGTTTTCGAAATTGAAAACCAAATCATCCTCAGAAGTTTCAATCACATAATCAAGTTCATAAGTATAGCCGGAACAGCCTGAAGCTTCAGATACTGCAAAGCGTATACCTTTTGCACTTGAAACATTCTTGAGACTCCTTGAGAAATGCTGAATGGCCTCATCACTCAGAACAAAGCCACTTGGATCAAATGATTGAGGAGTATCTAATGAGGATTTATCCATCATGTTTTCAAAGTTTAGATTCGTAGTCTGCCACTGCCTGATGAATACTATCCTCTGCAAGAACAGAGCAATGAATTTTTATGGGAGGCAAATCAAGCGCTTCCGCAATATCTTTATTTTTAATTTCTTTTGCCTCTTCCAATGTTTTGCCTTTCAACATATCCACGAGTTCGCTGGATGATGCTATGGCTGAGCCACAACCATAAGTTTTAAATTTAACATCATTGATGACATGACTATTATTTTTCTTTTCACACTTGATTTGGATGCGCATGACATCTCCACAAGCTGGAGCACCAACCATTCCNGTTCCNATATCAGAGTCATTCGGATCCCATCTTCCGACATTATTTTTTTCTGGTTCTCTTAAAGTTTTCTCAAACTTATCTATTACTTTTTTACTGTATGCCATGATTTTCTCAGTTTATTTAAATTAATGCTGAACCCATTCGACGGAATCTAGATCAACTCCATCCTTATACATATCCCAAAGAGGTGACAATGTTCTTAATTTATCTACAGAATCTTTAACCAATTCTATTGTGTAGTCGATTTCTTCTTCTGTAGTGAATCTCCCAACCGCAAATCTTATAGAGCTGTGAGCTAATTCGTCTTTCAAGCCTATTGCTCTCAAAACATAAGATGGCTCTAGACTAGCCGAAGTACAAGCAGAACCCGAAGATACGGCAATGTCTTTTAATGCCATGATTAAAGATTCGCCCTCAACAAAGTTAAAACTAACATTAAGAAATCCTGAAGCACGATTCTCCATATCGCCATTAAGATAAACTTCCTCCATGTCTTTTAATCCATCCCAAAACTTATCTCTAAGCTTTCTTATTCTTTTGTTGTCTTTTTCGAGATCTTCCTTAGCAATTCTGAAAGCCTCTCCCATACCTACTATCTGATGGGTGGCTAGTGTTCCTGAGCGCATACCCCTCTCATGACCGCCGCCATGAATCTGTGCCTCTAGCCTTACACGCGGTTTCCTTGAAGCATAAAGAGCTCCAATACCTTTTGGGCCGTAGGTCTTGTGAGCAGAGAAAGACATCAAATCTACCTGTAGTTCAGATAGATCTATTTCCAATTTACCCGTACTTTGTGCTGCATCAACATGGAAGATAATCCCATTTGGCCTAGTTATTTCTCCAATGGCTTGAATATCATTTATGGTACCAATCTCGTTATTAATGTGCATCAAAGTAACTAATATTGTCTTGTCGGTAATTGCCTTTTCTACGGATTGGGGAGTAACAATCCCGTTTTCACCTGGATCGAGATAGGTTACCTCGAACCCTTCTCTTTCAAGCTGCCTACAGCTATCTAAAACTGCTTTATGTTCAACTTTAGAAGTTATTATGTGATTCCCTTTAGATTTATTGAACAAGGCTGCCCCTTTTATAGCAAGATTATCTGATTCCGTTGCACCAGAAGTCCAAACGATCTCTCTAGGATCGCAGTTAACTAGGGAGGCCACATGGAACCTAGCTTCTTCTACTGCCTCTTCAGCTTTCCATCCAAACGCATGAGATCTTGAGGCAGGATTACCAAAGTTACCATCCAGAGAGAGGCAATCTTGCATTTTGCTGACTACTCTGGATCAGCAGGAGTTGTGGAAGCGTAATCAAAGTATATTGGCAATTTCATTATCTTATCCTGATGCAATTAATAATTTATCTATATCTCGGTCTTTATTACTTGTTCTATTTTTAATAACGTCCTCCAGAGAGATATTCATTAAAAAATAATCAACTTCGCTATTCAATTCCATCCAAAGGTTATGTGCTAGACACTTAGAGCCGCCTTTGCAATCTCCAACGCCTCCGCATTGAGTTGCATCCATTCTCTTCTCTACGGCAGCAATTATTTCACCTATCATTATTTCAGAACTGGGTCTGTTTAATTTGTACCCTCCGCTGGGTCCTCTTAAGGACTCTAGGATTCCAGCTTTTCTGAGATACCTAAATAATTGTTCTAAATATGGCGCAGGTATTGATTGCCTTTCAGCTATTGAAGATATAGCAACGTACGATGAGTTAGTATTGTGCATTGCAAGATCTAGAGAAGCCGTAACCGCGTATTTACCTTTAGTGGTTAGATTCATTAGCATGCGCATTCTATTATTCCCGACAAATTTTGTCAAGATTAAGTCATTCACTATAATGGGATCTTGAATGGGGGCTAAAGTATTAATTTCCTCTTTTAAAACAAATCTACGGAACCATATTTTCCAAGAAAACTGCTATTTGCCTCTAATAGAATTTATTGTAGGTTTTAGAATTTATGTTAGTAAGATCGAAATTAAATAACTCCAAGTCTCTTTGCCATAATTTGATAGGACTCAACGACATCACCTAAACCTTGTCTAAATCTGTCTTTATCAAGCTTTTCTCTCGTCTCTACGTCCCAAACACGACATCCATCAGGAGTGAATTCGTCACCAAGTAAAAGTTGCCCATTGAAATCTCCAAATTCGAGTTTATAGTCTACGAGGATCATTCCAGCATCTGTGAATAGCTTTTTAAGAGCTGAATTTACTTCGAAGGTTTTGACTTGCATCTCTTTAACTTGATCTTCGGTTGCCCAGCCAAAGGATTTAATATGATATTCATTGATCATGGGATCACCTAAGTCATCATCCTTATAAAAAAACTCGAATGTTGGAGGATTCAAATCAATACCTTCCTCTAATCCTAATCTTTTGCAGATACTTCCTGCAGCAACATTTCTAACAACACATTCAACTGGGGCCATGTTTAATCTCTTTACAAGGCTGTCAGTGTCGTTGATTAGATCGACGAAATGGGTTTGGATACCTTCTTCTTCCAGGTATTTCATAATGAATGCATTAAATTTGTTGTTAATCGTACCCTTGCCTTCAAGGCTTTCAATCTTTTTTCCATCAAATGCTGAAGTATCATCTCGATAATGCATTATTAAATACTCAGCCTCATTAGATTCGTAGAGGGACTTTGCTTTGCCTGTTGTAAGTAATTCCCCTTTTTTTATATTTTCCATAATTTTAAGATAAAGATTGATTAATTTCTGAAAGAAGCTCCCTTTCATAATTTTTTGCTTCTTCCTGTTTCGATGAAATTGTAACTCGACAAGTTTTTTCATCAATTTGTTTTACAAAAATTTGGAATTCTCCATCAAATGAATCGCCTGAAAACATTCGTCTAACGAAACCTTTTTCTTCATCTCGAGAAAAATTGACATAAAAGACTCCCTCTTCTCGATCAAGATCATTTACATCTATTAGAGCCTCTTTGAGAGCTCTATCTACAGCCGCCCAGGCTCTTGCATATTCGAGATTCAACTCAATGAAATTAGTTTGATTATCATCCTGNACTAGTGCCGCCTTTTGACCGTAGTTTAGATTCAATGCCACCAAAGAAGTCCCTCCACTTGGAGGTGTAGTNGCAAAATAATCGAGGACATCTCTCNTGATTCTCTCTTCTAGATTTTTTTCACCTTCGAGTCTGATCCATTGACCNTCAACGGATTGAAGATGTGAAATGAAAATTTCCGAGCTAGCCTGTCTAATTCCATGCTCAACTTTCATAACAAGTTTTGTTTCATATTGATCGTCACTTAGAGGAGTACTTTCGATTATGCCAGTTGTAGGATCTGACTTGGCTACTTCGTATCCACTTGTTAACCAAAAGTCATTCATCATAGGCCATGCACTACTCGGCAAGGTTTCAACATAAACCCACCTTACTTGGCCCAGTTTATGCATTCTCACCTCATTTGAAGTACCAGAAGAAAAAACTTGTTGAGGCATAGGAATAACATAACTAGAGCCCAAGGAGTCAGAGTTTCCCTCATCTATTGGGTAGAAATCTACTATCGGGCGAGTAGAAATATCATCTGGTAAGCTCAGAGATTTTTCTTGCCTTTCCTTCAAGTAATCATCTTTATGATCAGTCAAGAAATAACTACAAGATGAGAGTAATAGAGATATCAAAAAAACTTTCAGAGTTCGGTCAATCATGTTTAATTTAATAATTTAAGCTCTTTTAAAACATCCTCAGCTTCCATATGGAATTTTGTATCAAGTACAGATAGAGGCAACCTTATACCG
>JGI24820J26691_1000045_pt1 | contig 27055 bp, 27 predicted proteins | sample METZYME_5_50m_FD_26691 | JGI IMG/M metagenome (IMG submission 26691) | reverse complement strand
TATCTTGTCAGCACTCCTCCCCCTATTTTTTGGGCTGACAAATCCTCTGAAAAATGTGGAGGGCTTAGGCCCTCCAAGTCTAATTAAGGAAAATAATGAGAGAGAATTTAGAAGTAATATTTTTAGCCAGTTTATTTTTTGTTTCAGTACTTGCAATTGCCCCTGTTAGCTAAGTTATAATCCCCCACCATGAAAAATTTATTATCTGTAATCATAATATTGTTTTCGGTAACTAGCTTTGCCTGCAATAACCTAATTAATGAGAAACTAAGGATTTTAGATTCAACAGAAACTGAAAGCCTTTGCAAATACGAGGGCGAGGTGTTGCTAATAGTTAATGTTGCAAGCAAGTGTGGGTACACCCCTCAATATGACGGTTTGCAGAAACTTTATTCAGAATATGGAGATCAAGGTTTTACAGTCATAGGCATCCCATCTAGGGATTTTATGTGGCAAGAATTTACAGATGAATCTAAAACTGCAGAATTCTGTGATGCAACGTACAACGTGACTTTTCCTCTATATGCAACTACACGTGTGAGAGGGGATCAGGCGCATCCACTATTTAAGAAATTGTCAAAACTTTCAGGTAAAGAACCTTCATGGAATTTTAATAAATTCCTAATATCAAAAGAGGGAAAACTTGTGGGTATGTATGATTCGAAAGTATTACCAGAATCCCTTGCTGGCAAGATAGAAAATCTCTTATAGTCAACCAATAAATATTTGATCTGCTTTTCGTAATCCAAATATTCCGTTATCAACAACTCCAGGTATAGAATTAATCTCCATCTCTAAGGATATTGGATCATCAACCCTGATACCGCTTAAATCAAGGATCTCATTTCCTTGATCTGTTAAAAAACCATGCCTCAACCTTGGAGTACCGCCCAAAGCCATTAATTTTCTTGCTACAAAACTTCTAGCTTGCGACAACACCTCGACAGGAATCGGAAATCGACCTAACTCATCAACCATTTTTGATTCATCAGCAATGCATAAAAAATTTTTGGATGCACTAGCAATTATTTTTTCATTTGTATGTGCGCCACCACCACCTTTTATAAGCGATAAATCATTTGAAATTTCATCCGCTCCATCAATATAAAAGTCAATCTCATCAACATCATTTAAGCTAAAGATATCAACACCAATTTCTTTTAATAGCCTTGTCGATGCATCTGAGCTTGAAACCACACCTTTCACGAGAGTTGGGCATGATCGCAATAATTCAATAAAACAATTTACCGTTGAACCAGTCCCAATGCCTAAAATAGATTTCGAGTGAATCTTAGGCTTAAGATAATTTAAGGCTTTTTCAGCAGCCCTTATCTTTGCATGGCTCATAAAGCTATAATACTCCAATGAGGAATAAGCTGTGAAAATATCTAATAAAAGAACAAAAACTTTTTCTAATTCTAAAAAATATTTATCTTTAATTAAGAACTCAAGTGTTTACGATGTGGCCGATATCTCTCCAATCACTCATGCAACAAATCTTTCAAACAAGCTAGGACATAATGTATTTCTCAAAAGAGAAGATTTACAACCTATATTTTCTTTTAAAAACAGGGGTGCGTATAACAAAATTGTAAATATTAAAAAAGATAAACTTAAATTGGGAGTGATTGCTGCCTCTGCTGGGAATCACGCTCAAGGAGTTGCAAGTGCTTGCAAAAGGTTAAAAATAAAATGTCTTATAGTGATGCCGAAGACCACACCGGAAATAAAGATAAGAGCCGTAAAAAACTTTGGAGCAAGAGTAAAATTATTTGGTGATAACTATGATCAAGCTGTAAAGCACGCATATGAGATTTGTAAAAAAGAAAAGAAAGAGTTTATACATCCCTTTGATGATCCTTACACAATTGCAGGTCAAGGGACAGTTGGAAAAGAAATTTTAGAAGAAAACTCTGAACTAGATGCAATATTTGTTCCTGTTGGCGGAGGAGGGCTTTTGGCAGGAGTTTCAGCTTGGATAGCTCAAAATAACAAAAAAATAAAAATCTATGGAGTCGAGGTTGATGACTCAGCCTGTCTTTTTGAAGCTCTTAGAGCAAATAAAAGAGTTAGATTAAAGAGCGTTGGGATTTTTGCTGATGGAGTGGCGGTTGAGCAGGTTGGTAAAAATAATTTAAAAGTTATCAAAGAGTGCATCGATGGAGTAATAACTGTAAGCATCGATGAGGTATGTGCTGCAGTAAAAGACCTTTTTGAAGATACGAGGGTAATGTCAGAGCCAGCTGGGGCTGTTGCTTTAGCAGGATTAAAGAAATTCTCAGCCAAGAAGAAGAAAAACCTTCTGGCAATTAGTAGCGGTGCAAATCTAAATTTTGATAGATTAAGTTATATTGTTGAAAGATCAGAGCTGGGAGAGAATAGAGAAAAAATACTCAGTATCCAAATTCCAGAAAAAGCAGGAAGTTTCCTAAAACTATCAAAGATATTCTCTAATTCTCAGATAACTGAATTTAACTACAGACTTTCAGATCCAAATGATGCACATGTACTAGTTGGAATTAAAACAAAGTCAGCAAAAAACTTTACAGCTTTGAAAAATAGACTAATTAAAAATCAGTATCCATTTAAAGACCTTACGAAAAATGAAATATCTAATGATCATCTTAGGCACATGGTTGGTGGTAGAAGCCCAAGCGCAAGAACTGAGAGAGTTTTTAGAATGGAGTTCCCTGAAAGACCAGGAGCTCTTCTAGATTTTCTTGAAAAATTAGGCAATAAATGGAACATTACTTTATTTCATTACCGAAATTTGGGCTCCGCTTTTGGCAAGGTCTTAGTAGGTATTCAAGACAACTCAAAGAATAAAGAACTTCTTAAGAGGTATTTAAATAGAACTGGATATTCTTTTTCAGAAGAAACTTCCAACATAGCCTATAAACATTTTCTTGAATAAATGAGTATAAGAGAATTCAAAGTTTCTGTGGATGAGTCACAGATAGAAGACCTTCATAAAAGAATAGACCTTATAAGGTGGCCTGATGAAATAAATGATGAAATGTGGTCTCTTGGAACCAAAAAAAGTTTTTTAAAAGACGCAATGCATTTTTGGAAAAATGATTTTGATTGGAGGAAACATGAAAACCAAATAAATGATTTTGGAAGTTATAAATTTAAGACAAAAGATGGATTGGAAATACATTTTATTCATTCAAAATCAAAATCTGAAAATTCTATACCAATTTTGATTACACATGGTTGGCCAGGTAGCGTTCAAGAATTTTTTAAAATAATTCCTTTACTAAACCAATATAAGGATGGATTAAGCTTTGATGTAATTTGTCCATCAATGCCAGGATATGGTTTTTCAGATAAACCAACTGAAAAGGGCTATGATTCAAAAAAAATAGCTCAAATTAATCATGAGCTTATGGTAGCTCTAGGATATAAAAAATATATTGTTCAGGGTGGAGACTGGGGATCAACAGTAAGTAAATGGTCTGCTGAACTTTATCCCAAAGAAGTAATGGGACTTCACTTAAATTTAGTTATTGCTTTTCCACCAGAAAAAGATGATCCGATGGAGGGAGTAACCGAGCATGAGCAAGCTTTGCTTGGGAGGTATGCAAAATATTTGGAGCTAGGAAGTGGATATTTTGAAATTCAGAGAACTAAACCACAAACTCTAGGATACTCACTTAATGATTCTCCTGTAGGACTGGCAGGGTGGATTATTGAGAAGTTTCATTCATGGACTGACGATGAAAAAGATAAATTGATGGTAAGCTTGGAGGATGTAATTTCTATTGTTTCTTTATATTGGTTCTCAGAATCAATAACATCATCAATGAGACTTTATAATGAGAATGGAAGAGAAGGATTTTCAAAATCAAGGATTAATGTACCCACCGGATGTGCTCTATTCAAAAATGAAATAATGCTTCCACCAAAAGCATGGGCTAAGGAAATTTATAATTTAATTCATTGGGAGCATTATGATGGTGGACACTTTGCGGCTCTTGAAAAACCTGAGACATTAGAAAAAGATATCAGGCTTTTTGTTCAAAAACTTAAAATTTAAACCTAACCTTTATAGTAAAGATTTCATTTGAAGGATTCTCCCAAGAGTCCTGATATAAGTCTTCGTAAGAAAATATATCTGAATCATCATAAAAGCTATATCCTCTTGTATAAACCAAGTAAAAATAGGATAAGGGTGAAATTTCATATCGATATCTCATTTGAAGAGAGTTTTCAGAAACATAAAAAGGATCAATCAAAAAATCAGATTCACTAAGTTCTCCTGATATTGAACTAACTAGCGGAATCGGATCTTCTGCTTTAATCAGTACTGACTGGTTTTTAAGCCTAAATTCGTGCCTGGCACCACGGAAAAAAGTCATTCCGAAGTTAATATTTCTTCTGTTCTTGGTAAAAGATCCTAATCGATTGGTATCGATCCATTTTAACCATTCTTCTTCTTTTGAATCATCGATACCAAAACTAAACTGAAGCTGATCATTAGGGAAATAATTAATATTAAACCTTTTGCTTTTGTTATTTCTTCCATCTGAATCCCAAGAAGAGTAGGGAGAGTATTTATTAAAACCAAAACCACCGCCAAAAGAAAAGTTTTTATATTTGGGTGAACCAAAACCAGCATTAAAACTCATTTCTTCCATTATTTGTATGTAAGGAGACCCTTCATACTTTCTTGTTATATTTGTATCTTTCCCTTCTGTTTTTGCAGACATAGATAAATCAACATTGAAATTTGATTTAAAAGAAAGCTCAGTTCGAGTCCAAACGCCTCTTGGAGATTTTTTTCCATCAGTTGTCATTGTCTGAAAAACAGAAATATGACTTTCTCTTGTTCTTAATAATGATTCTTTTGGAAATGAGTTTCTATCAAACTCAAACCTATTATAAAACTTTATTTGATCATTGCGCTGAAGATAGCCCATATCATTCAGGTCTAGATTTTTATCAAAGTAGTGAAAACCTGTTGTGTTCTCATATTTATCATTNGGGATATATTTAATATCTAACCGAACACCATGGCCTATNGAGCTATTTTTNCGAGAATTTAATAAATATCCNGAAATTTGCGTATTCTTAACAGCTGTATTTTCTATATCTAAAGAATATACGTCAGCACTTTCTTTGAAAAAGTTTCTTTTCGTTTTTGTTGCTAAGAAGCCAACTTTATTCTGAGGATTATTTGATCTAATCCTGAATGCAAAATAGTCTCTGCCCTTTGAAAAGTTTTCATCGCTTTCGCTTGCAGCCAAGAATCCTAAATCAACTTTATTTTTTTGGATAGTATGCCTTAAAGCAAGATCAAGATCAGAATATTCCTTTCTATTGTTTTCACAGGTATTAGAATCCATAAAGCGACTGCAATCATAGTCTGGTCTCCCACCGATCCTGCGCGTATTAATTACGTAAAAATCATCTCTCCCTCCTTTAACTTCAAACAAAGAGTGATTCTCTGTAAAAAACGCTCTTTTTTCTGAGAAAAAAGTTTCAATAGCACTAAAGTTAACAACAACCTGATCTGTTTCTACCTGGCCAAAGTCTGGATTAATGGCAATGTTTGTTTGATTACCATTACCATGATTTAAAAAGATATCTACCCCAGCTTTTTCAACTGATTCATTTGTCACGGAATCTTCAGCAACTGTTAAATAAGGAAAATAGCTATATTTTTTGGATTCATAGTTATCAATAACAAGGTCTTGTAGATCATACATAAAGGTTTCCCTTGACCAATTTGTTTTAGTAGTACCAAATCCAAATTCATCACTAGCCAGCCAACGAAAGGCAATAAATTTTACTTTTCTTTTAGAGTTATCTACTTTTTGCATTGGAACAACTGTCCAAGGAATAAAAAACTCAGAGGTCCAAAAATTATCTCCTCTATAGGTTTTAGCTATCCAATCTCCGTCCCAGTCTCTGCTTTCGTCATTGCCGTTTGTATATATTGCATCTGCAAGAGAGTCTCCAAGTGAGACCGTAAAACCATAAGCAACCTTAGAATTGCCATCAAAATCAATCGTAAATGAATTCTTATCCCCTCTATCATCCCAGTCATCCCTTATATGATTAAAGGATCTTATTGATTCGTTATCCTGCTCATTTATGAAACCGACATAAATACCATCTTGATTTGTATAGATTTTTACATTTGTTTTATATTTAGGATCTTCAAAATTAAATGGAACTATAGTTGTGAACTCAGATATTTGCTGAGCAGCATCCCATTCTTCTTCGTCCAAAATGCCATCGATGACGAAAGCATTAGCATATGTTATGCAAAAAAAAGTGGATAAGATTAATCTCAAAATTTTAAAACTCCATTTTCAGTTATTACCGAGTCACATTTAAGGTCATGACTTTCTGCAAAACTGATTTCCAAAACTTGAAATGCATAACCTAAGCCTATTATAAATGGTTTTTCTGATAACTCATGACTTCGACTGAAGAACCTATCATAGTATCCTCCACCATACCCAAGCCTAAAACCATTTTTATCAACACCAACAAATGGCAAAACCGCTGTATCGATTTCATATAGCTCAGAAGTCTCGACTTCGTCACTTTCATCGATTCCATACATATTCTTACAAAGACTAGAATTTTCTTTAATTCGATTAATAATTATTTCTTTTTTTGAAATTATCTTTGGTATATATACTTTAATGTCCTGTAGCCAAGCAAACTCAAGAGTTTTATTGATTGAAGGCTCATAATCTATTGATTTAAAGAGTAGAAGTTTTTTCAGATCTCTTTTTTGAAGCTCATCAATTAAAAGACTATTAACTTCATTCTCTAAATGTCTAATCTTTTTTTCTGGAAGGGATCGCCTCCGTTTTAAAAGTGATCTTCGAATATCTTCTTTCACAACATTCAGTACGGAGGCATAAAACCGATTCACCGTCACATATAATCCCCGAACCCTTTGTCCAGGTGGTGAATATCATGCTAAATCAGGCTTCTCTTAAAAAAAGGTAATGCACAACATTAACAGAGGAAAATCACCTTATTAAAAATTATAGGTTCAAAAAATAACTTATATATAAACGAATGAACCAGTAAAGCTTAAGTATAAATTATTTATTAATTTTCGAGAACTATGTTTTTAAAGCTTTTTCAACTTTTTCTAGCAAGAGATCTAAGCCTTCAACATTTACAGACTTCCCAGAAGGGTTTAGGCATTTGTTTGCAAGATTTAGCCCAGCAAGAATAAGGGCATTTTCTTTATCAGAAATCCCATTAAGCTCTTCATTAAGAAGTTCAGCTGCAGACATAAGAGCTTCCTTTTCATCAGCCGGACAAGCAAGAGTAATATCTCTCCCAAAAACTCTTAGTGAAACTCTTTCGATCTCAGACATTATTTTCAGAACTAATTTTTTTCAATTCAAATTCTAAATCTTTAATTTTCTTTAGACTAAGGGTTTTATTTTTCTTCCAATCTCTCTCTCGTTTGATATATCCGTCGATAATACCCTTTTGCTCATCAAATTTTTTTAGAAGAACATCAATTTTTTTATTGAGTTCCTCTAAAACATTCTTATTTAGATCTTTGGCCATAAGCAAGATTAATTCTAGCTTATAAGATTGGGAACTTCCAAATAAGAGAGTAAAATAAAGAAATGAAAATCTATGAAGATAGAAGATTAAATTTAACTGAAAATCTTAGCGGAGATTTTGCTGTGATTATTCCTGGATCAATTCTAGCAAATCGAAGCAATGATACATCCTATCCATTCCGACAGGACAGTAATTTTTACTATCTAAGTGGATTTAATGAACCAGATTCGACATTAATGATCGTAAGTAAATCTGGCAAAACTAGTTCCATTGGGTTCGTGCCAAAAAAAGATAAATTAAAAGAGATATGGGATGGTTTTAGATATGGCCCTGAAGGGCTCAAATCAGATTTTGGTTTCAATGATGCTTTTAATAACGATGAAATAGAAGAACTATTACCAGATTTATTGGATGGTGTCAGCTGTGTATATTATCCGTTCGGAAAAGTTGACGGCTTTGACCAGAAAGTAATTAATTGGACAAAAAAAGCCAATAATAAAGATCGTCATTCCAAAAAGATGGAGATAGCAGATATTTCAAAAATTATAGGAAACAAAAGGCTTATAAAAGATAAATCTGAGATCAAGATTTTAGAGAAAGCATGTAAAATTTCTGCAAATGCCCACTTAGCGGCAATGAAATTTGTAAAGCCTGGCATGAACGAAGCTGAAGTTGAAGCTTTTTATTTATATGAGTTTGGAAAAAATGGTGGAAGATTCCCTGCCTATAATCCAATTGTTGCCTCAGGCGAAAATGCATGCATCCTGCACTATGTTGAAAATAATCAAAGTATTAAAGATGGTGACTTGTTGTTGGTTGATGCAGGATGTGAGTATGAAATGTATGCCTCTGATATAACACGAACATTTCCTGCAAATGGTAAGTTCAGTGATGCACAGCTTGAAATTTATAATATTGTCCTTGAAGCACAAAAAGCATCAATTAGTGCAGTTACAAAAGGTAATGGAGTAATGGATCCTCAAACAATATCTGAAAAAGTCATAACAGAAGGACTTATAGATCTTGGAATAATAAAAGGCGATCTTGATGAAGAGCATGAAAAAGGATCATTTAAAGATTTTTATATGCACAAAATTGGTCATTGGATGGGCATGGATGTTCATGATGTTGGAGATTATATGCATGATGGAGAATTTATTAAATTTGATGAAGGCATGGTCACAACCATAGAACCAGGTATTTATATAAGTTCCTCATCTGATGTTGATGATAAATGGAAAGGCATAGGTATTCGAATAGAGGATGATATTTTAGTTACTGGAGATGGCAATAAGAACCTAACTAATGCAGTCCCAACCGATCCATCAGAAATTGAAGCTTTAATGCAAGAATCTTAATGCAGCACCCGGTTTTAATATCTGGTGCAGGAATTTTAGGCTGTTATATTTCACAAGCCTTAAGCCTTCATGGTATTCAATCAATTGTGCTTGAAAAAAATTCTGAACAGATAGCCGAATCTATAAGAACCATAACGTTAAATCCATTTTCAAAAAGTCTTTTAGACAATGTGGATATTAAAAATGATTATTCAATTATTGATAAGATGGAGGTCACAGACTTTGATGGTACAGGAAAAATAGTTTTTGATAGCAGTGAGATAGATATAGACCATCTCGCATATGTCATTGATTTTGTAACTCTTTTGAAATCTGTTCGAAAAAAAGCTGAAAATAGTATCTTGTATCAAGAAGAAATTATTGAAATCAAAGATAAGAAAAGCCATCACGAAGCAACATTATCAAGTGGAAAGATTATTAAAACTAATTTAATTATTTCTTCAGATGGCAAAAATTCTTCATTATCAAATAAGATTCCAAAATCAGACAAAGATTACTCACAAACGGCATTGACCTTCTTGGCAAAAGCTGAGAATGATTTAGGTGAAAAAGCTTTTCAGATTTTCTCTGATTATGGGATTTGTGCTTTCATGCCATCGACAAGAGAAAAAGAAAAGGTCGTTACAGTTGTTTGGTCAATTCCAAATGACTTAATAAAGGATGGCTATGATGAATTTATTGAAAATAATCTTGAAAAAATTTCCAAAAAAATAAAAAACAATTTCCATATTAAATCAGAGATTCAAAGCTTCAAACTAGCCTCTCACAATAAATCTAGATATGTAGAATTTCCTATTGTTCTAGTTGGTGATTCTGCTCATTCAATTCATCCGCTTGCAGGACAAGGTGTAAATCTTGGCTTTGAAGACGCAAATTCATTAGTAAAAAAAATCACAAATACTATTAATCAATCTGATTCTATAAAGTTAAAACAGGATTTAGAAAATTACTCTAATGAGAGGAGATTTCAGAATGAGTTAATGTTAAAAACCATGGACGGCTTTGTTGCACTGTTTGAACAGAAGAATCCATATGTTAGATTTTTACGGAATTTTGGTTTAAATACTTTTGATCACTCTAAATTCCTAAAATCTTTTTTTGTAAAAGTTGCATCTGGACCAATAAGATAGAAAATCTTTCTGTTTTAATGATAATGATTATCATTTAGAATACCTTTGTGAAAAATTATACTTGTGCTTTAATTCTACTTCTTTCCTCATGCACCTTTGAACAAGTGAATGATGATGATGTGGTCATCTATACTTCAAGGCAGCCACAGCTTATAGAAAATCTTTTAAATGTTTTCACTGAAGAAACAGGAATAAATGTCACAGTTCTATCTGGAGATGCTCAACAATTGATGGAAAGAATAGCAGTTGAGGGTAAAGATACTGATGCTGATATTTTTATGACTGTAGATGCTGGTGTTTTATGGCAAGCAGGAGATAAAGGAATATTTGATTCTGTTGAGTCAGAAGTTCTATCTGAAAGAATACCAGAACATTTAAGAGACACTGATAATGAGTGGTTTGGATTTTCTAAAAGAGCAAGAACTATAGTCTATTCAAAGGCAGATATTGATCCAAAAGACTTAAGTACATATGAAGCGCTTGCATTAAAAGACTTTGAAAATAAACTCTGCTTAAGAACGTCTAAGAAGGTTTATAACAGATCTCTAATTGCAAGCATGATTGAGGCCAATGGCGCAGAAAGAACTGAAAGAGTTGTAAAAGGTTGGGTTAAAAACTTAGCAGAACCTGTTTTTTCAAGCGATACCAATGTGCTGAAAGCAGTTGAAGCAGGAAATTGTAAACTTACAGTTGTAAATACTTATTATCTTGCAAGGCTTATTGAGAGCAACTCAGTTGAAAACCTTGGTATTTTTTGGGCTAATCAAGAAGATAGAGGAGTGCATGTAAATATTTCAGGAGCTGGTCTTGTGAAATGGTCAAAAAATAAAGATTCTTCTATTCAACTATTGGAATGGTTATCATCAGATATTGCTCAAGATATGTATGCTAGAGCAAACAAGGAATACCCTACAGTTGATGGAATCGCTCTTCATCCAGTAATAGAAGCTTGGGGTGATTTTAAAGAAGACTTAATTCAGGTTGATAAACTTGGGTCAATGCAAAGTGATGCAGTCTTTATTGCACAAAAAGCAGGATATAATTAACTTAGACTTTAATACCGCGAGATCTAATATCTTTTAAGACTTCTTCGATACCTTTTTTATCTATAACTCTCATACCCTTTGCAGAGACTTTAAGGGTAACAAAACGATTTTCTGATTCAACCCAAAATTTGTGTGTATGAAGGTTTGGAAAAAACTTTCTTTTCACTCTATTTTTTGCATGAGAAACATGATTTCCAGCTTGTGGAGACTTCCCAGTTACTTGACACACCTTGCTCATGACTTTTTACCAAACCTCTTTTCAAATTTTTGGACTCGACCGCCTGTATCAAGAATTTTTTGCTTACCTGTATAAAAAGGATGAGATGCTGAAGATACATCGAGTGGATAATAAGGATATGTTTTACCATCTTCCCATTCTTTTGTTTGGTCAGTTTTAAGGGTAGAGCTAATTAAAAAGTATTCATCCACACTTATGTCATGGAAAAGTACTTCACGATATTCTGGATGTATGCCTTTCTTCATAATAAAATCTTAATTTAGGCTGAGAACTATACCAAATAAGGAAATCTTTACAATAAATTATGGAAAAATTTTATTACTCAGTTTCAATTCCGGTTCCTCTAAGGAAAGATTTTACATACTTTAGCTACAAAAATATAAAAACTGGCTCAAGAGTAAAAGTTACATTCAATAGAAGAAAGCTCATAGGATTTATTTATAAAAAAACAACTAAACCAGATTTTAAAATTGCTGAAATTGAAGAAATATTAGATGAAATTCCAGTGTTTGATAACATTTCTCTTAAAACTTTAAATTGGGTCTCAGACTTTTATATTCACTCTAGAGGTGAAGTTTTTTCAAATTTCATACCACCAAAGTTAAGAAAAGATTTTTATCTTGAGGCGCCATCTAAGAAATTTGTTGAATATAAGATAAATAACAAGGATAAATGTTTTGATCTAACATCTCATCAAAGTAAAGCATTTAAATTTCTTAAGGAATTAAAAGGCTTTGACCCTTGCTTATTTCACGGAGTTACAAGCTCAGGAAAAACCGAAGTTTATATGAGGCTAGTTGAGGAAGTTCTTACAAGAGGAGAGGCATGTTTAATATTGATACCTGAGATAAGCTTGACCCCTCAACTAGAGCAAAGATTTAAAAGTAGATTTGGAGATAATATTGATACATATCACTCTAGAAAAACCGCAAAAGAAAGACTTGAAACATGGAAAAAAGCTCAGTCTGGAGAGCTCAGAGTTCTAATAGGAACGCGTTCTTCGCTTTTTGTCCCACTTCAAAAGCTTACATTAATAATTATTGATGAGGAACATGACTCATCTTTCAAGCAACAAGACGGCGTTAAGTTTTCAGCAAGAGATGTTGCTATTAAAATGGCTCAGGACCGAAAGATACCGATTATAGTTGCATCAGCTACTCCTTCTTTGAAAATGCTCCATTTAGCCAATAAAGGAAAATATAAATTTGTTTCAATCCCAAAAAGAGTTAATGATATGGATCCCCCAAAGTTTTCAATCTTAAACTCACATTTTTTAGATAGAAGTTCAGGAATAGACAGCAATCTGATTCCTCTTATCCATAAAACAATATCTAAAAATAAGAAAGTACTAATATTCATAAACCGAAGAGGATATTCGCCAGTATTTAAATGTGAAGACTGTAATTGGAATGCTTTATGTAATTCATGTAATTCACGCCTTGTCCATCATAAAGCCATAGCCAGGCTAAAATGTCATAGATGTGATACCTCTTTTGGAGTTCCAAACAGATGTCCTGAGTGCGAGAGTAATAAACTCCATTCTCATGGGGTAGGTACTCAAAAAATAGAATCTTTCTTGGGCAAGGAGTTTCCTAACGTACCAATGGTAAGACTTGATCTTGATTCAACAAGAAAAAAAGGATCTCTAGAAAAATTATTATCAGAAATTAATGAAAACAAAAAAGCACTACTAATAGGAACTCAAATGATTGCGAAAGGACATGATTTCTCTGATGTAGAGCTGGGCATTGTAATTGATGCAGACTTAGGGCTCATAAGTCATGAATTAAATGCAGTTGAAAAACTCTCACAGCTTTTAATACAAGTCACCGGAAGGGTAGGCCGCTCAGGAAAATCTAAAATAATTGTTCAGTCCGATCTTTTGGATAATGAATATCTTAATATTTTGAGTAATGGCGACTATCTTAGTTTTTCAAAGTTTTTATTAGAAGAATATGAAGCAGCAAATCTTCCACCGTATTCATCTGTGGCAATTTTAAGAGCCTCATCACCCAGCACAAATAAAAATATTAATTTTCTTAAAAAAGCTCGGGAGTATCTAGAAAAAGAAACTAATTGTGAATGCGTTGGCCCGCTACCAGATATCGTATCTAAAATAAGAGGAAACTTTAGACATTCACTTTTACTGAAAACTAAAACAATCCCTACACTCCATAAGAATACTAAGAGCTTAGTCGAAGGATACATAGAAAAACAAAAAAGACTAAATGTTAGATGGTCAGTGGACATGAATCCTATTGATTATCAGTAGTTTAAATCTTTATTTTTATTTTTTGACCTGGAAAGATAGCTTCATCTCTGATTAGGTTAGTATTAATTATGTCCATAACCGGGACACCAAATCGAATGGCAATTTCAGATAGAACATCTCCTTTTTGGATCGTATAAGTTAGATATCCCTCAGAATCATAAATGAAGAAATCATCTTCAAGGTTCTCTTTAAAGTAGTTGTTAACACCCAAAAAAATAGATCTAGCAATCATTCTTCTTCCTGGCTTACCTTTAAGCCTTTTTGCATCCTCTGAATTAGATATAAAGCCTGATTCAATTAAAACAGATGGAGTATCTACAGACTTAAGAACTCTAAAGTCAGCATACTCAACTCTCTTTTTGTGAAGATGGGTATATGGATCTCGTTTAAGTTGATCTAATATTTTTTCACCAAGCTGAAGACTTTTATTTTTTTTAGCTTCATAGAGGTCAGGATATTTCGATCTTGCCAAATCTTCATCAAAATCAAACTTATCAACTTTTATTGAGCTTACCCTTTTTGACGAAAGGTTACGTGCTGAATTACTAGATGCTTCTTCAGACCAAATATATATTGCAGCACCTTTTACAGAAGGAAGACTAAAGGCATCTGCATGAATTGAGATAAAAACATCTCCACTATTCTGCCTAATGCTTTGGTATCTTTGATCTAAGTAAACAAACGAATCATCATCTCTTACCAAAAAAGGCTTGTATCCATCAGTATTTTTAAGTGTTCGAAACAACTCATTAGCAATTAATAAAGTTATATCTTTCTCTATAACATTGTGCGATTTAGCAATTGCTCCTGGATCTCTTCCTCCATGACCAGCATCAATTACTACTATTGCTTCCCTAGTCATTTTTTTTATCTTTTTATTATGTTCAAGTGACAATGAAACCTTAATACCATTTTCTGTTTTTATCTGTTGTGGCTTTTGCCATAAGACGGGCTCATAAAAAGATATTTCTATTTTTGTACCATTTTCAGATGAAGTACTTTTGATATTTTTTAACGGATAATTTTGCTTTAGATCAAAATCTTCCTCCAATGAAGATTCCTTGAACTCGAGTGAAATACTGAAGGGTGAATTTGATGACTGAGAGACTATTAAAGCAGTTTTTTCTAAAGAAAATTCTAAATTATAGACCTCATTTTGTTTATTGACTCCTTCAAAAATTAATTGGTTTGGAAAAATCATCTGATGGAGCGATAAAATAAAAACTACTATTAGGTTCTTTTTCATTTTTTTATTAATTTATCCTCTAACAATGCTTCTCTGCCATCATCTTTATAATTCAAGCACACCTTTAAATCAAAGCTTCTTGTTTCGCCAAGGATTTCTGGCCACTCAATAATTATTACTTTAGTTTTCTCTGATTGTCTATCGAGATCTAAAATTTGTACATCGTAGACATCATTAAGCCTATATAAATCAACATGTAAAAACAATATGTCTTCAGTTTCATACTCATCACATAATGTATAAGTTGGACTTTTTACAACTCCATGCCAACCCAAAGCATTTAAGATAGATTTAGTAAGAAATGTTTTACCAGCTCCAAGCTCGCCAAATAAATGAATTTCAATAACATTATTATTAGAGCTTGATATTAGTTTTGAGATTTTTTTCCCTAGGTCATCCGTTGCATCTGAGTCTTTTAAAAAGATTTTCACATCATCTCCTGAGTAATAATCCTAATTAATTTTGTTGCAGTTAAGCCCCTTATTTTCTTATTTTGAGAAAATCTATCTCCGGCTGCGCCGTGAATAGCAACAGAAAACTTTGCAGCATCTCTTCTTTCAAGACCCTGTGCTAAGAAGGAGCCAACAAGACCAGCAAGAACATCTCCTGTTCCAGCGCTCGAAAGAGCAGGCCCTCCATCAGTACATTTAAATGCTTCACCATCAAAAACTATAGTTTCATAACCTTTCAGGATAACCAGACAGTTGTATTGTCTGAAAAGCTCTTTTGCAGCTTCTAATCTATTCTTTTGGATATCTTTTACTGAGCAGTCAAGTAACATAGCAGCTTCTCCAGGATGTGGTGTGATGATTGCATTTGTAGGACAGCCAAAGTCTTTTATAAAGAAAAGGGCACCAGCATCTATAACAATATTTGCATCTATATTTTTTTGAGCACTACTAATAAAAAGCTCACATAATTGTTCAGACCATATAGAATTTCTAAATCCAGGACCAACTAAAAGATTCTTTTTATCCTTTAAAAATCTTTCTGCATCTTGACGGCCATCAACACCCAATGCTATTACCTCGGGGTTTCGAGATAAAGAAGAATTAATATATTCTTTTTTAGTTAATAAAGTAACAAGACCACAACCTGACATAATAGCGGCTTCTGATGAGATTATTCCAGCACCGCCATAACCAGTATCACCACTGGCTATTAGAAGATGCCCAAAATCACCTTTGTGAGTATCTAAAGTATCTTGATTCAAGGAGACATCTAAGCTGTCAAAGCAGAAATCTTCCATAATTAATTTTTGAAGCTTACTAATCTATCAAGCGAGAACGAACCGACCCAAACTGAGCCATCATATGGAAGGGCAACAGTTGGAAACGCAGCCTTATTTCTATTAAAAGTATAAATATTTATTGGTTTAAGGTCTTTTGTACTCAGCTCAATGACTTTAAAAGGGAGGGAGCAAATCATGTGATCTTCCTCAATACCTTTAATAGTATATCCGGGACATTTAGCAGTCACATCAAGGGTTTCATGATTTAAGCTTGTTACCCAAATTGAGTCCTTATCAATAATTAAATTATCTGGACTATTAATATTGAAACTAAAAGCCTCTTTTTTTTGAATTAGATCATATGCTTTGACTGTATCACTTAAATTATTTGCAACAAAAAGCATATTATCTTTTTTAGCAATTCCATTAGGCTGACCACCATACGTAAAAGAAAGTTCTTCAAGCTTAAACTTGTTCCAAAATAAAACTACTCCGGTAGGATATTTAAAAATTGAAGCACTTAACCATTCGTTCATTGAAATATCTCTTGGATACATATGGGTAGTAAAGAATGCACCACTACTCTCAATAGTAATATCATTTATATAATACTTTTCTGGGATTGAAACACATCCTTTCCAAACCAGAGACCACTTGTCATCAAAAACTAATTCAAAAAACTCTACTGATTCTTCAGGAAAGTGATTGACTACAGCAAGCTGATAGCTGCCATCATATCTTTTGTTAAGATCAATACCATGAGGGCCAAAGCGCTTGTCTTTTCTCTGACACCTTGGATCACCCCAAACATTCAAACCTAATTTAATATCTAAATTTTCCCTCTCTTTTGTTTTTAAATTAAAGAGAGCAAGATTTCCTTGTTTAGGTTCCTCATATGGTTTTATTCCTCCAAACTCGCTAACAATAAAATAATTCTCATCTGGAGTTTTTAAAATATCTTCAGGATTTGAGAGCACGCAATAAACCTCTAGTCTTGATCCATTAGAACAATCTGAAATATCCTCTATTGGCCCAACATAATCTCGACTAAGCGTAAGTATTGATAGACAAACACAAATCAAGAAAGCAAAAACATTAAAGACGTTTCCATAACTAATAATCTTTTCAAGGCTGATGACTAAAAATCTTCTAAAAAATATAAAAAATAACCCACGCAGGAAAAAACCCAAACCAAATAAAAACGAAACTATACTCCAAACCCTGTAATACCAATTATCGATATTAAGAATAAATAGTAATAACGCTAAACCCGGAATACCTAAAGCGAGACCTACTTTTTTTGAAAGATCATTATCACTGACTATCTTTAAAAAGTATGAATACATTACTTTCCCAAATAAGAGGACACTTAAACCCATAATTAGGAAAATTACAGTAAAGAAATAATTTAGAGCCATTTACCTATAGTTTCTTTTATTATTTTAATAACTTCCATAGGAGCATCTATAGGAACATGATGGGCTGCACTATCAATTGTTGTAAATTCCATATTTTTTTTAAATGTTGATTGCATATATTCTAAAATCTTGGAGCCCATGAGCAAGCTTTTCCCGCCAGCGATAAAAAGAGAAGGACATTTAAAAATATATTCATAACCTTTGGGCCTTCCTAATTTATAAAAAAGACTATCGTCAAACTTCCATCTCCATCCTTCGTCAGTTTCTTTCACTGAATACTCTGCAACATATCTCAAGTACCAATCATTTTCACACTCTTGTTTAGGCATAAGTCTGAATCTTCCAAGAATTGTTTCCTTATCAGGATAATATTTGATTAGCCTAAGCGGGCCTGAACCAACATGCTTATCATATTCATAGTCTGGAGGTCTGACGGGTGTATCAATCATTATAATCCCAGAAATTTTTGAAGGTTTTTCGGTAGCTATAAAACCAGCTATATGCCCACCAAGCGAATGTCCCACAAGAAAAACATTATTTGTTATCTTTTCCTTGTCGAGTATAGATAAAATACTTTCACCAAAAACCTCATAGCTATATTCATCTCTGTGGTCCGAGTCTCCCATCCCAGGTAAGTCTGGTGCAATTATCCTATATTCATCTGAAATAAATGGAGCTATTGGATCCCACCAATTCTTTGAAGCGCCTGTTCCATGGATTAGTACAATAGTTTTACTATTTGTATCCTTACCCCAACACTTATAACTTACATTTCCAAGTTTTGTTTCTAGTACTTTAACTTCTGATTCTGAAGCTATAGCATCTAAAAACCAATCAGGAGCATTAGATATGTCTTTTTTAAGATTGTCAGTAATGTGCATTGAGGCTATTCTAATCCAGAAATAAAAAATTTTCTTGAATAATGAGTTTAATTCCAGCTGCCACAGTTCTTTTGTTGAGACAAAATAATAATGATATGGAGGTTTTGCTTGTCGAGCGCTCTAGCAATACAGCTTTTGGAGATTTATATGTTTTTCCTGGAGGAAAAGTAGATCCCGAAGATAACTTTTTAGATAAACTTAGCAGCTACTCTGATCTTAATGATGCAGATTGCTCAAAACTGCTTGATATAAAAACTGGAGGTGCATCCTTTTGGATTGCATGTATTAGAGAATGCTTTGAAGAGGTTGGAGTGCTTTTGGCAAGAAAAAAAGATGGATCGATGATAGATTTAAATAATAAGGATAAAGATAGATTCATTGATTATAGAGAAAGATTAATCTCTGATCAGATCTCCTTTTTAGAAATCTGTAAAAAAGAAGAACTCTTTTTTGAAACTAATAATATTGTTCCTTTCTCTCACTGGATAACACCAGATATAGAAACAAAGAGATTTGATACAAGATTTTTTGCTGCCAAAATGCCAAAAGATCAACCAACCTTACACGATGGGAATGAACTTACAAATAGCTTATGGATTAAACCAAGAGAGGCAATAAAAAAAGCATGGGATGGAGAAATTAAAATGATTTTACCAACCTCGAAAAACCTGGAGCAAACCTTTGATTTTGGGTCTACAGATGAATTAATATCTTTTTATAAAAGCGGAGGATCTTCAGAGATAAAATCAATTTTACCAAAATTTAAAAAAGTTGATGGTAGGTGGGAAGGTCGTTTGCCAGATGATGAAGGATATGATGATTTTTAGTAATGCAAAGAGATAATTTATTAAAGAAAATAACTTCACCAAATGGAGGTATCTTTACTGGTGCAGGGACCAACTCTTATCTGATTGGCAACAAAGATATAACTCTGGTAGATCCGGGCCCCAATATTAAAAAGCATTTAGATAAACTTGTGGAAATAGCAGGAAAAAATATTAAAAGGATTCTTGTAACACATACTCATATGGATCATTCACCAGGAGCAAAACCTCTTGCTGATCGTCTTTCAATTCCATGCTATGGAAAACTAGTTGAGAATGATTTCTCAATACAAGATGAGTCTTTCAAGCCCGACTTTATATTGTCTGAGAACGAATTTATTGAAACTGAGGAATATACAATTAAACCAATTCATACTCCAGGTCATGCATCTAATCATTATTGTTTTTTAATTGATGAAATTAAATGCCTGTTGAGCGGTGATCATATTATGGATGGGTCTACAGTTGTAATTGCTCCAAAAGATGGAAATATGAACGAATATATTTCCTCACTTAGAAAGCTCAACGACTTTTCCTTTGATTCGATCGCTCCTGGTCATGGAAATTATATCGAGAATCCTTTTGAGATCATTGAGTGGACCATTCAACATAGACTAGATAGAGAAGAAAAAGTTTATGAAAAGCTTTCAAGCCTTGGAAATGTTGGGATTAACCGCTTGTTAATTTCAGTCTATAACGATATCAATCCCAAATTACTTCCAATAGCAAAGTGGAGTCTTGAGGCACATTTGATAAAACTTATTGAGGATGGAAGGGTAGCTTTAGATGGAAGAAAATATAAATCTTTAGGTGATTAAGAACATTTATAATATCTGCCGGAATCGCCACCAATATCAGGCTCACATTTAATCTTCAATTCATCATCATCCTCTTCAAGCTTAATTTCTTCTTCTTTTGATTTAAGCTTAATTTGATTTTCTTCTTTAATTTTATCCAGCTCAGCTTGATTTTCTATTGAAGCATTTGTTCGATCAACACAATCAAAATAATCATCTCTATTAAGGTATTCGTGTTTCTTTTGTCTTGAGACCATCCTAGGTCCATTATCTGGATTTTGCATACAAGATGTTTGCACATAGCCAATTTTGTTCTCACCTACGATATCCGTTAGTGGATCTTTTTCTTGAGTTGAAGAGCAAGAAAAAAGGAAGATGATCATCGAAGAAAAAATAATAACAGTTTTACTCATAAGCTTTTTTTATTCTCAATAAGATCTGAGACTACAGCAGGTTCAGCTAAGGTTGTAGTATCTCCTAAGTTTTCAAAATCACCTTCAGCAACTTTCCTTAATATTCTTCTCATGATCTTACCTGACCTAGTTTTCGGAAGCCCAGGAGCATTTTGTATTAAATCAGGTTTCGCAATTGGCCCAATTTCTTTGCCAACAAAATTTCTTAGTTCTGTTGATAGTTCATCTGAAAATTCTTCCCCTACCATCAAAGTAACAAAAGCATATATGCCTTGTCCTTTAATTGGGTGCTCAAAGCCCACCACAGCAGCCTCAGCTATTACTGGATGGAGAACAAGCGCACTTTCAACTTCAGCTGTTCCAAGTCTATGTCCAGAAACATTAAGGACATCATCAACTCTTCCTGTAATCCAAAAGTAGCCATCTTCATCTCTTTTTGCACCATCCCCAGTAAAGTAAATATTGTTATATGTTGAGAAATACGTATCAATCATTCTTTGGTGGTCATTGTAAACGCTTCTTATTTGACTCGGCCATGAAGATTCAATTACAAGATTTCCTGATGCTTTACCAGATTGTTTAACTCCACTTTCATCATAAAGCTCTGGTTTTACACCAAAAAAAGGCAGAGTTGCAGAACCTGGTTTTGTAGGAGTAATACCCGCAATTGGAGATATCAATACTGAACCAGTTTCTGTTTGCCACCAAGTATCTATTACTTCACAAGACTTATTCCCTACAACAGAGTAATACCAATCCCAGGCTTCAGGATTTATTGGCTCTCCTACAGTGCCTAAAACTTTTATAGATTCTCTTGAGGTATTCTCAACAAACTCATCTCCCAACGACATCAAAGCCCTAATTGCAGTTGGTGCAGTATAAAAAATATTTATTTTATGCTCATCACATATTTCCCAGCACCTTGATGCATTGGGATATGTGGGCACTCCCTCAAACATGAGAGAAGTAGCTCCATTTGATAGCGGCCCATAAAGAATATAAGTATGTCCTGTAATCCAACCAACATCTGCTGTGCACCAATATTTATCATCTTTATTAAACCCGAATAAATATTTAAAAGAGATATGAGCTCCCAAGAGATATCCAGCTGTTGTATGTAATACTCCTTTTGGCTTTCCGGTAGATCCTGATGTATATAAAATAAATAAGGGATCTTCAGAATCCATTGGCTCTGGATCACAAACGTCGTCAACCTTATCTTTAAGCTCATTAAACCAGAGATCTCTATTCTCATTCCAGCCAATTTCTCCCCCGGTTCGTTTAACAACAATGACATTTTTTACGTCGGGGCAATCTAATAGAGCCTCATCAACATTATTCTTTAAAGGCACTTTTTTACCACCTCTTACTCCCTCATCAGCTGTAATTACAGTCCTGCAATCAGCATCTAAAATTCTGTCTTTAAGAGACTCTGGTGAAAACCCACCAAAAACAACAGAATGAATAGCACCAATTCTGGCGCATGCAAACATTGCAAATGCAGCCTCAGGAATCATCGGCATGTATATACATACTCTTGAACCTTTCTTAACTTGGAGTGATTTTAGAATGTTTGCAAACTTACAAACTTCAGAATGTAATTCTTTAAAGGAAATTTCCTTTGAGTTTCCGGGCTCATCTCCTTCCCAAATTAAGGCAACCTTATCACCATTATCTTCTAGATGCCTATCTATGCAATTAAGCGTTATGTTTGTTTTGCCACCAGAAAACCATTTTGTATCTTGAAACTTAGAATTATGAACCTCTTTAAAGTCTTCAATCCACCTAATATTTTCTCTAGCAAGATCACCAAAGAATTTTTCAGGATTTTCGATTGATTCCCTATAAAGACTTAAATACTCATCAAAATCTTTTATGTGAGGATTTGAGAATTTGGGATTTGGATTGTATATTTCTTGAGTCAATTTAAAGTATTGATGGTTGAGGATTTATAAAAGTTTTACCTTTTGGATTAGACATGATTTTTGTAACTAACATTTCATAATCTTCTTCATTTTCCTCAAAATTAATATCGGCAGCATTAACAATTAAGACAGGGGCTTTTTCATAATCCAAGAAAAATCTTGAATAAGCCTCATTGATCTTTGTTAAATAATCATTTGTTAGATATTGTTCGTATTCATTTCCTCTTTTATCTATTCTGCTCATTAAAACTTCTACGGGAGCCTGAAGATAAATAACAAGATCCGGTGTCGGGGAGTCAAGTGTTAAATGTTCATACACCTTGTCATAAAGTTTCATTTCTTCAGCTGACAAAACCACTTCAGCAAATAATCTGTCTTTTTCTAATATGAAATCTGCAACCCTTACAGGCTCAAATAAACTTCTCTGTTTTAACTCTTCCATTTGCTGAACTCTTTGAAAAAGAAAAAATAATTGAGCAGCAAGAGCAGACTGTGTTGGATTTTTATATGAGGCCTCCAGAAAAGGGTTTTCAGCGGGCATTTCGAGCAAAATGTCATAATTGAATGACTTTGCGAGTTTATTAGCCAAAGTTGTTTTACCAACCCCAATTGGCCCCTCAACTGCAATATATTTAGGAAAAGGATCTTCTTTGTATGCTAATTTCATAGAATATATAAAATTTAGATTATCTTAATTCTTCAGAAAATCCAAATTCTTTTCCTTCGCCCTTTCTAGGGTTGTAATTTCCATTAGTTTCGACAGTTTTTTTGACTTTTTCTAGCATCTTTTGCTGAGATTTAGCATCATTATGCTGAAAGTTAGTCCACCACTTTCCAAGATCTGATTTATCTTTTGAAACTTTCTCTCTAATTAAAAGAAAATCATAGCCCGCCCTAAATCTTGGATGCTTGATAATCTTGTTAGGATTATTTTTTAATCTATCATTTAGTTTTAATTGCAGGTACCAAATATCCTTAATATAGCTAATGAACTTTCTTGGTATAGCAGTAATTCTTTGTTGCTCAGCAATAACTGAGTCCATTGATCTAAAAAATTTCCTTACGTTAATTCCGTTTTCAGAAGAACATCTTTCAATTAATTTTGGCCACAAGATTGCAGCTAATAGAAAGCCCGGAGTTATTGACTTCCCATCTTTAAATCTCTTATCAGTATTTTTAAATGACTCATCATAAATTTTATTATTAGGATATTTCTTTTCTAAATTAATGAGATATTTGGCAACACCAAAAGACACTAGCTTTTTATAATTTCCATACCCATATCCATTTAGAAAGATTTTACAGAACTCATCAAACAATCTTGCATTTGAGATATCACCTAAAAGTTCTCCTTTCTCATAGATAGCTTCTTTTATTTTGCTATTAATTTTGAAATTAAGCTTGGTAGAAAATCTTATGGCTCTCAAACTCCTAACTGGATCCTCTTCAAATCTATATAGCGGATCTCCTATGGAAATAATTTTTTTTTCTTTGACGTGCTGGATGCCCTGATGGAAGTCTTTAAAGGTTTTATTTATTGGACAAAAATAAATAGCATTTATTGAAAAATCTCTCCTATTGCAATCATCCTCGATGCTACCCCAAATATTATCCCTGATTATTTTTCCAGCATCATCCTTTATAAGATCATTTTCTATAGTCGTATTATCTTTGTTGAATCCAGCTCTAAAGGTTGCAACTTCTATTATCTGCTTTCCTTTATATATATGAACTAGCTGGAATCTCTTTCCAATAATCCTTGAAGCTTTAAAGATCTTTCTGATCTCCCTTGGCTCAGCATTTGTAGCGATATCAAAATCCTTAGGTTTAATATTTGCCAATAAATCTCTAACACAGCCACCAACGAGATAGGCTTCATAATTATGATCTTGTAGTTTTTTGACTATCTCCACAGCGAAGGAGCTTATATTTTTATCCCAGTCTTTTGAGCTAATAGGATGTTTATTGCTCGAAGTCTTTTTAAAAAGGTTTTTTAGTATCAAGTTTATAAATTTTCTGAGAGATTTTGATAATCTTCTTTTTTAAGGCGTGGGCCAAATGTTTGGACTATCTGTGCAGCTGCCAAATTTGCAAATGANCCGCANTCATAAAGATCTTTACCATTAAGCATTGCATGCATAAATGCACCNGCAAACATATCACCAGCACCATTNGTATCAATTGCNTTAACTTCCAAACCTTCATTTTTAATAACTTCTCCACCAGAAACAATAAAGCTTCCATTTGATCCATCAGTTATCACNGTTGTGAAGTCTTTGTTTTTTAAAATCTCAATTGCATTATCTATATTATCGGTTTCAGTGAGAGCTAATGCCTCATCGTGATTTCCAAAGACATAGTCAACTTTATATGAAAGGATTTTTTCAAATTTATCTCGAAAACCATGAACAATGCCATCGTTGGATAAAGATAACGCTTTTTTAGTTCCAAAACCCTCCAAAGAATCAAGTGATTTAATTACAGAATTAAAGTTAGAATCACTTGTTACCATATAACCCTCGATATAAAAGATCTTAGATTTTTGAATATATTCAAAATTTATATCATTCTCATTAAGATGCTCGCTAATTCCTAAAGTGCTACACATAGTCCTTGCAGCATCAGGAGTAACAAGGACTAGACATTTTCCAGTTGGAGTGCTTTGGTCATTTGAACTAATTCCTATATGATCAATGCCAGCTTCCTTGAGGCTTTTTAAATACTTATTACCATCTTCATCATTATTTAGCTTACATACATGATGACAGGTTGAACCAAAATAAGATGCAGCAACTAAGGAGTTGGTTGCAGACCCACCGCAATCAACCACTGATTCTAGATCAAGACCTGAAAGCTTATCTAGTATTACATTTTGCTCATCCCTTGACTGGATTACCATTTCATCTGGTTTCATCCCAATTTCATCTAAAAAAGTTTGCTCAACTTTGAATTGAGTATCAACTAAGGCATTACCAATTGCTGTTATATCATGACTCATACACTGTCCTTATTTTATTTATAACCTCGTTAAGAATCTTTTTATTATGTTTTGTGGAGATAAATCCTGCTTCATATTTAGATGGTGCAAAGTATATACCTTGATTGAGGCAGCCTTTAAAAAAACTTACAAAATATTTATCATTTGATGCGCTGACATCATCAAAATTTTTTGGGAATTCTTCAGTAAAGAAAAATCCAAACATTCCTCCTATTTGATTAGAAGAGAAGGGGATTCCTTTTTTTGACATCTCACTTTTAATATTTGTTAATAGATAATTAGCATTAGCTTCGAGCTCTTGGTAAGGATTTGTTTTTATAAGTTCACTGATAAGGCACTTCCCAGCCGCAACAGCTAATGGATTACCAGATAATGTGCCCGCCTGATAAACGGGCCCCTCTGGAGCAAGAAAATTCATTATTTCTGCTTTACCACCAAATGCTCCTACGGGAAGACCTCCGCCTATTACCTTCCCCAAGGCAGTTAGGTCTGGCGTGATTCCATATAATTCTTGAGCTCCACCTAAAGAGACTCTAAAACCAGTCATCACCTCATCGAAAATCAATACTGATCCATTTTCATAAGTTTTAACTCTTAATGTCTTTAGAAAATCTTCATCTCCAGGAATAAAACCCATGTTTCCAGCTATTGGCTCAATAATTACAGCAGCAAGCTCATTTTTAATAGATTCAAAAACTTCTAAAAAAGCGTCTATGTCGTTGTATGGAATACTAATTGTCTGTCTTGCTAGCTCCTCAGGCACACCTGGTGAATCAGGCAAACCAAAAGTTGAGACTCCTGAACCAGCTTTTATTAGGAGAGAATCTACATGACCGTGGTAGCAACCAGTAAATTTGATAATTTTATTACGTCCCGTAAATCCTCTAGCTAATCGTATACAACTCATAGTTGCTTCAGTTCCAGAATTAACCATTCTTATTTTTTCAATAGAGGGCATCACTGTTCTTATTAACTCACCGATCGATGTTTCTGCTTCCGTTGGCGCTCCATAACTTGTTCCTAAATCAGCTTGGTCTTTAATTGCTTTTATTATTTTTGGATTGCTATGTCCTAAAATCATTGGACCCCATGATCCAATAAAATCGACATAATCATTACCATCAACATCATGCAAATATGCTCCAGAAGCACTTTTTATGAAAATAGGAGAACCATTAACATTTCCAAATGCACGAACGGGCGAATTAACACCGCCAGGCATTACTGACTTTGCTTTATTAAAAAGAGATTTGGATTTAGTTGTTTTACTCAAAATTAAAATTATTTACAAAAAAACTTGCTGATTCAGCAACATCTTGTGAGTTAAAAATAGCATCACTTAAAGCAATCATATCAAAATTTAGCAATGCAACCTTATGAAAGTTTTCTTTGTTTATACCGCCAATAATTACTTTGCTAGAAACACTCAAGTTATTTATTAGGTCTAAGTCATTTTTTTCAATTGGGATAGCTTCCTTCTTTGTTAAAGAATTAGAAAAGGCACCAAATGAAACATATTCAGCCCCTTCCTTTATAGCTTTTTTAGCTTCCTCAATTGATGATTTACAAGTCCTGCCGATAATAAGATTTTTGTATTTATTTTTTACCGTTTCTACTGGCATATCATTTTTTCCTAAATGGACACCATCTGCGCCTATTTCAATAGCAAGATGAGGATAGTCATTGATAAAAGCAATTCCATCCTTATTCTTAATTTGATTAACAAG
>JGI24820J26691_1000044_pt1 | contig 27595 bp, 29 predicted proteins | sample METZYME_5_50m_FD_26691 | JGI IMG/M metagenome (IMG submission 26691) | reverse complement strand
TGTACGATGTTGGTCTTGACGATACATTTTTAAATCGATATCCACACGAGCTGTCGGGGGGTCAAAGACAAAGAGTTTGTATTGCTAGATCAATTAGTGTTAATCCTGAGGTATTGGTATGCGACGAATCTGTTTCTGCACTTGATGTTTCAGTTCAAGCTATGGTACTAAACCTATTAAATATGTTAAAAGAAAAATATAATTTTACATATATATTTATTTCTCATGATCTCTCTGTGGTTAAACACATGTCTGACAAAGTTGTGGTATTATACAATGGAAAAATAGTTGAATACGAAGATGCTGATTCATTGTTTGAAAAGCCAAAAGATAGTTACACCAAAAAACTAATTAAAGCATCTATGTAAGTATGGAAAAAATTTGGGATCCAAAAAATTATGACTCTTCAAATTTATTTCAATTTGAAATATTTTTAAAGAAGAAATATAATTTGTCTTTTTTAAATTATAATGAACTTCATGAGTGGTCAATTGTAAATCTGGATAGTTTTTGGAAATCAATAAGTGAATTTTATAAAATTAAATTTGATAAACCTTATCAGTTTATTATAAATAAAAAAACTCCTTTTTATAAAACCAAATGGTTTGAAAAATCCAAACTTAGCTATGCGGCTCACATTTTACGTCATGCAAAAAATAATGAAACTGCTATAGTATATAAAAGCGAATCAAAAAATATAGTTGAAATTTCATGGAATAGCTTATTAGAAAAAGTCAAAGAAATAAGGGATAACCTACTAGAATATAATATTAAAAAAGGCGATGTTGTTGTGGGTTATTTATTAAATCATCCCGATACAATAGCCTCTTTTATTGCGGTTAATTCTTTGGGTGCAGTATGGTCATGTTGTTCCCCAGATTTTGGCGTAGAAAGCATAGTAAATAGATTTGGTCAATTAAAACCTTCTCTTCTTTTGGCACATCAAAAATATTCATATAATGGAAAAAAATTTGATCAAGAAGATAAAATTAATCAGCTTCAACGTTTTCTCCCATCATTAAAAAAAACCATACTATTTGACTCTAGCTTTGACAATTGGAATCTAAATTCTAATTATTGGATAGATTATGAATTNGAATCGGTGAACTTCGACCACCCGTTATGGGTTCTTTTTTCGTCTGGAACAACTGGGAAACCAAAAGCAATAACCCACAGCACAGGGGGTATATTATTAGAGCAGTACAAATCTCTTTCGTTACACCAGAATATAGTGAGTGGTGATAGATTCTTTTGGAATACCACAACGGGATGGATGATGTGGAACTATGCAATAGGATCTTTTCTTTGTGGAGCAGTCCTTTGCCTTTACGATGGTTCAGCAAATTTCCCAGATATTGGAGTGCAATGGCGATTTGCTAAGGAGGCTAAAATTAATCATTTTGGAAATGGATCTCCGCTGTTTATTGCAAGCATGAAGCAAGACATTGATGATGTTAATGATAAAGATTTAAAATTTATTAAGACCATTGGAGCAACTGGCTCTCCTTTATCAGTTGAGGCTTTTAAATGGTTACAAAAAAAACTACCAAAAGCCCAGATAATTTCATTAAGTGGTGGTACCGATGTATGTTCAGCTTTTATTGGCGGTTGTAGTAAATTACCAGTTTACGCTGGTTTTTTACAATGTAATATGCTTGGTGCATCAATTCAAGCTTGGGACGAAAATGGTAAAAATATTAAAGGAGAGACAGGTGAATTAGTTATTACGGAACCCATGCCATCAATGCCGATATACTTTTGGGGAGATCATGATTTTAAAAAATATCATAATTCTTATTTTGTAAAAAATCCTGGAGTTTGGACTCACGGAGATTGGATATACATCGATGATTTAAAGGGAGTCTTAATGCAAGGAAGATCAGATGCAACATTAAATAGAAANGGGATTAGAATTGGNACATCTGAGATTTATTCTGCTTTAGACAGTGTTAGTGAAATCAAAGATTCACTGATAATTGATTTAAATACTGATANTAGTAGTAAACTAATTTTATTTGTTGAATCTGAAAATAAATTAAACCAAAATCTCAAAAATAAAATTAATGAAGTAATTAAAAATAAATGTTCTCCACGTCATACACCAAACCTAATATTTTCAATTTCTCAGGTACCGTACACGATTAGTGGGAAAAAAATGGAAATTCCAATAAAGAAAATTTTACTGGGGCAAAATATAGATGATGTGGTTTCCAAAGGTGCAATGAGGAATCCTGAATGTATAGATGACTTTTTAAAACTAAAAGTCAATATCTAAAATCTCCTGCTCAACCGTCTTTCCAGATTGTAAGCTGTCTGTCATGATTTTATTACAATCTAAACCAATACTCAATCTTTTAGGTTGGTCAAAAGGTCCATTAGAAATTAGTAAGGTTGAATCTTGATAAACACTTTTCATATAAACTCCCCAAATTGGCAGAGCCATTGAAGCCCCTTGGCCATATGCTATATCCTCAAAGTGAATTGCTCTATCCTCTGCTCCAACCCAAACACCTGTGACTAAATTTGGCACCATTCCAATAAACCAACCATCACTTTGGTTTTGTGTCGTACCAGTCTTTCCGGCAATGGGATTAGTAAACTCATATGGATAACCCGTTACCACATTTTGATATGCCTTGTTAAATTCATCAGCACCTGTTGTTCTCAGTCTTGTTCCAGAGCCTGCTTTGGTAACACCCTCTAATAAATTNACTGTAACATAAGCAGCTTCTTCGCTTAGCACATCTCTAGTTATAGGTTGATTTTCATATAAGGTTGTACCATTTTTATCTTCAATCTTCTCAATAAAAACTGGTTGTGTATATACTCCTTTGTTCGCAAAAGTTGAATACGCTGCTACCATTTCATAAACGCTAAGATCTGGTGTTCCCAAAGCAATCGATGGAACAGGAAGTATTCTTTGTTCGATACCCAAATCTTTAGCTAATTTGACAACGGTACGCGGGCCAATTCTGTCTATTAATCTGGCAGTAACAGTATTAACTGAATTTGCTAAAGCATTTTTTAAAGTTCTTGTTCTTCCGTACTTATCTCCCGAGTTTTTTGGACACCATTGTTCAACATTACCAAACTTATTTTTTTCAATACAAAACTGGCTGTCAGGAAATGTATCACAAGGAGATAATTTTAACTGATCTATTGCAGCTGCATAAACAAATGGCTTAAAGGTTGAGCCAATTTGACGCTTGCCTTTTTTTACCATATCATATTGAAAATGTCTGTAATTCATACCCCCAACCCAGGCTTTGATATAGCCGTTTGTTGGATCCATTGACATCATTCCAGGCCTGAAAAAAGACTTGTAATATTTCATTGAATCCAAAGGACTCATTGTAGTATCAATTTCACCCTTCCAAGAAAAGACAGTCATTTCCTTGGGTATATAAAATGACTCTTCGATTTCTTCATCATTTTTTTTCAAATCATATTTCATTTTCCTCCACCTTTCTGACCTTCTCATTGATATTCTAAGTAGTGTGTCAACGGCCCCACTAGTCAGATCGCGGAAGGGAGCGATTGAGTCATCCAGAGTTTCATTTTGTTCAAAAAACTCTTTCTGAAGCCTTGGCATGTGTTGTAATACAGCATTTTCAGCCATTTCCTGCATTGAATAATTTATCGTTGTATAAATTTTTAGCCCGTCAGTATTTAAATTATACTTAGAGCCGTCAGGCTTTCTATTTTTTTCATCATTAATCCACATTTTCATATGGGCTCTTAAGTATTCTCTAAAGTAGGTTGCCAAACCTTCACGATGTGATTCGGGAGTATAATTTAGGTTCAAAGGTTGTACTCTGAGAGAGTCAACTAAAGATTCATTTAGATAATCATACTTTTTCATTTGACCTAAAACAACATTTCTTCTGTTTTTAACCCCAACAGGATTTCTGTGAGGTCTAGGATTATACAATGAAGAGTTTTTTAGCATTCCTACTAAAATTGCTGATTCATTTATATCTAAATCAATTGGCTCCTTACCAAAGTATATTCTCGCAGCACTTCTGATACCATCTCCGTTATTACCAAAATCATATAAGTTTAAGTATTGAGTTATGATTTCATCCTTGGTGTAGTGCCTTTCTAATCTAACAGCAATAATATATTCTTTAAATTTCTGGGTTAGTCTTTCAATTATATCTCTTGAGCCTTCACCAGTAAAAAGCAACTTTGCTAATTGCTGAGTAATAGTACTTCCACCACCATCTTTTCCTAACTTTAATGCAGCTCCAAATGTCCTCTTAAAATCTATTCCAGAATGAGAGTAAAACCTAATATCCTCAGTTGCTATTAGAGCTTCTACAAGGTGTCGAGGAAGCTCATCAAAAGTTACAGGAGTCCTGTTGTCATTGAAATAATATTTTCCAAGTGTCTTACCNTCNGAACTAATTACTTCACTCGCTAAGTTAGTTTTTGGATTTTCTAAAACCTCTAAATCAGGCATATCACCAAAACCACCAACCGATGCAAAATAAAATATTGANGCAATGAGTATAATTGGGGTTAAAAAAAATAACCACATTAAATATGAATAAAATTTATGCCTGTTCTCCAATTCTAATTTATTTTTTCGACTTTATATCCAACATCAATAACCCCACTTAAAGACTCCAGACCGCCAACTTTATTAATAATTCGCATGGCGTGTTCAATTGAAATAAAATATTTTTTTTGCTCATCTAAACTAAGGTTTTCTTTGTGTAATAGTGTATTCTCTACAATATTAATTTTCTTTTTTCCTATAAAATTTCCATACTTGTCCGCAAGTTTATATTCTAGAGTATCTTTGGAAATNAAGTTTAGAGAGTCCCTAATTGATACAATTAAAAAGATATTATTGAATTGGTATTTTTCATTAATTCTAAGATTAATAAAAGATTTATATGATTTACTCCCCGCAGATTCAATTTCAAAACTAAAATTTTGAATAGAATCCTTGTGCCAAATGCCATTAACAGAATTATATTGAATGTACTCAATATTTGGATTACAAGATGCTAATAAAAAAACAAAAATTAGAAATATTTTAGGGAACATGTTATTTAAAAGTTGTTATATTATTTGTTCTACCTTTTTTAAAAATGTCATTAATATTTTTATAACCTTTCCTCATTTTTTTTTGAGCCTCAAATGGCATTTCACTAATTTCAAGACATCTTTGAGAACAGCAATTCTTCATTTTTATTTTACATTTATTACACTGAATAAATAATAAGTGGCACGCATCATTCGCGCAATTTGTATGTACGTCAAAGGGGGCTCCACATTGATGACAATTTGCAATAATATCATCACTAACTTTCTCTACTCGTCTGTTGTCAAAAACAAAATTCTTGCCTATAAAATTATTTTCTAATTTATTATTTCTCACTTGACGAACATATTCAATGATTCCGCCTTCAAGTTGATAAACTTTTTTAAAACCCTTATGTTTAAAATAAGCACTGGCTTTTTCACATCTTATTCCGCCAGTACAATACATAAGCAAGTTTTTATCTTCTTTATGACTTTTAAGCTCATTTTCAATTACATCAAGTGAATCTCTAAAAGTATCGACATCAGGGCAAATTGCATTTTTAAAATGTCCAATCTCACTTTCATAGTGATTTCTCATATCTAGAACAATTGTATCTTTTTCATCCATCAATTTATTAAACTCTTCAGCGTTTAAATGAATTCCCTTTTTCGTGACATCAAAGGTATCATCATTCAAGCCATCCGCAACAATTTTATCCCTTACTTTGATTTTTAATTTAAGAAAAGACTTGGTCTCATGTTTTAAAGCAATGTTAATTCTAACATTTTTTAAAAATGAAATTGATTTAAGATGTTTAGAAAAAGTATTTATGAATTTTTCAGGAAGTGATAGTTGAGCATTTATACCCTCTTTTGCAATATATATTCTTCCTAGGACATCTATTGAATCCCAAAAAATGTATAATTCATCTCTAAGGCTTTTTGGATCATGAATCTTTGCGTATTGATAAAATGAAAGATTAATTCTTTTTTGACCAGATGCGTCTAAAATTTTAGATCGCTGGTCTGAGCTTAATTTATTGTACAGTTGCATGCTATACTTTTTTATTTAGTAACAAAAGTAGAAAAAAAGATAAAAATCATCTATAACTATATTGTATTGTGTAAAAAGATGTCCTAAATTTGTAATGTAAAAAATTGTATTATGGCCAACGACAAAGCAGACAAATTAAAAGCACTAAAATTAACCCTCGATAAACTGGACAAGACATATGGAAAAGGCACAGTTATGAAAATGGGGGATTCACCAGACGAAAATGTTGAGGCAATTTCATCAGGTTCTTTAGGCTTAGATATAGCTTTAGGCGTCGGTGGTTACCCAAAAGGCAGAGTTATAGAAATATATGGGCCTGAGTCATCTGGAAAAACAACTTTAACTTTACATGCCATCGCTGAATGTCAAAAAAAGGGTGGTATAGCTGCATTCATCGATGCTGAACACGCCTTCGATAGGTTCTACGCTGAAAATTTAGGCGTCGATATTGAGAACCTTATAATATCGCAGCCTGATCATGGTGAGCAAGCTTTGGAAATTGCTGATAATTTGATCAGGTCTGGAGCAATTGATATGGTGATAATTGACTCGGTTGCAGCACTTACTCCCAAAAGTGAAATTGAAGGTGAAATGGGAGATTCAAAAATGGGACTTCATGCCAGACTAATGTCACAAGCTCTAAGAAAACTAACCGCTTCAATTAGTAAGACAAACTGCACTGTAATTTTCATTAATCAGTTGAGGGAGAAAATTGGGATTATGTTTGGAAATCCAGAAACAACAACTGGTGGTAATGCTCTGAAATTTTATGCCTCAATTCGTCTTGACATAAGAAGATCAACACAGATCAAAAGTAGTGACGGGGTGGTTATGGGTAATAAAACAAGAGTCAAAATTGTCAAAAATAAAGTTGCTCCCCCTTTTAAATTAGCTGAATTTGATATTATGTATGGAGAGGGTATTTCTAAAGTTGGAGAGGTGATTGACTTGGCGGTCGAATCTGAAATAATCAACAAGAGTGGGTCCTGGTTTAGTTATGAGGGCACAAAACTGGGGCAAGGTAGGGATGCTGTAAAAACTCTGTTAAAAGATAATCCAGATTTGATGGAAACGCTTGAGACAAAACTTAAAGAAGTCATTTAAGAATTTCTCAAATCATCTAGCATTAATTTTCTAACTGTATTGCTAAGCTCTGTCCTATCATCTTTTACCATTCCTTTGGTTTCAATTGGTTCATGAATCTTCACTCTCAATTTACCTGGCTTGCCTTTTGATCCGCCAATTAGTCCACCGAAACTCCATGGAAAAAGTTTTTTATTATCCAAAAAAGTCATCGGAACAATCGGAACCTGATGCTCTATTGCCATTGTAAATGCACCATGCTTAAAGGGGGCTAGTTCAATGTCTAAATCAGGAACTGTTCCTTCTGGAAAAATCCCTAAACTAATTCCTGTATTTAATTTTTTCTTTGTTTGTTCAAATACTTGTTTCTTACTATCGTTACTTGATCTATCAACTAAAATCATGGTTCTTTTATAAATAGAACCAAAAATTGGAATCCTGTCCAATTCTTTTTTTCCTATAAAAACCAAAGGATTTTTTCTAACAGTAGAAACCAATAACATTACATCAATCATAGAGACATGATTTGCAACAAAAATATATGAACTTCCTTTTTTAGTTTTTAAACTACCAATTCTTGATGGGAACATACCCATACCAAATAAAATTAGATCAGACCATAATACACCCATGACATAAAAACTTTTGTACCAATTTTTATTTAAAAGAATAATAAGAAAGGATGGTAAAATAATTATAATAGTAAATACAAATACTAACAAGTAAAACCATATATTGTAAAATGTCCAGAAAATGTATTTTGCTACTTTCACAAGTTTCAAAACTAATTAATTTATTTTAATAAAAAATTTAACTTTGTTATAATGAGTAAAAAATCGAAGAGAATATTGACTGGTGTTCAAAGTACAGGAATCCCTCATTTGGGAAATATTCTGGGAGCTATAATTCCAGCCATAAATTTTTCAAAGAATAATGATGTTGAAACATATCTATTTATTGCTGATTTCCACTCTCTTACCCAAATAAAAGATTCTGAATTACTAAAACAAAATACCTTATATACTGCATCAGCTTGGTTAGCATGTGGTTTGGATCCATCCAAAGCAATTTTTTACAGACAAAGCGATGTGCCACAGGTTACAGAGCTATCCTGGTATCTGAGTTGCTTTTTCCCATATAATAGGCTAACACTTGCTCATAGTTTTAAAGATAAAAAAGACAGGTTAGATGATGTAAACTCTGGGCTCTTTAACTATCCAATGTTAATGGCTGCTGATATTTTACTTTATGATGCGGATATTGTTCCTGTTGGAAAAGATCAACTGCAGCACTTAGAAATAACAAGAAGTGTTGCAAATAGATTCCATAATACCTTCGGAGAAACCTTCGTTCTACCAAAAGAATATTTACAGCAAGAATCGCAATTAATAACCGGAACTGATGGAGAAAAAATGAGTAAAAGTAAGAACAATGTTATTAATATTTTTGGNTCAGAAAGCGAATTAAAAAAACAAATTCAATCCATNGAAACTGATTCATCATCATTGGAGAGCCCAAAAGATTGGAAAAAATGTAATCTTTTTAANTTATACAAACTAATAGCAGATGAAGACCAAATAGAAACAATGAAAGCAAATTACGAAGCAGGAGGTTATGGATATGGACATGCGAAAAAAGATTTTCTAGAATTAATTCTTAAAAAATATTCAGCAGAAAGAAATACGTTTAATCATTATATTTCAAACCCAAATGAAGTTGAGGCAATTCTAAAGNTGGGTGCATCAAAAGCAATGATTACAGCAGAAAAAGTTTTAAATAGAGTACGCAAAAANTTAGGATATTAAAACAGAAATTTCATATAATTTTATATNTTAGATTTCAATAGCCTTTCACATGAAAATTAGTACGCATATTTTTGATTTATTACGCGANCATGATTGTGTAATTATCCCGGATTTTGGAGCTTTTGTNACAAGAAATGTTTCTGCAAAAATTAGTTCAGATGGTTCTAAAATATTNCCTCCAAAAAAAGAAGTCTCGTTCAATAAAAACCTCGTTAAAAACGATGGATTGCTTATAAATAATATTTCATCGAAGGAACAAGTTAGCTATGAACTTGCAGAAGAAAAAGTAACAAATTGGGTTCGTAGGACAAATAAAAAAATTCAAAAGCAACAATATATCGAAATAAAAAATATTGGCTCTATTTCTTTGGAAAGTAATAAATATATTTTTGTTCCTAACCAAAATATAATTTTACTAAAAAGTTCCTACGGCTTTGGTTCAATAGATTCATCTGAAATTATCAGAACCCAAAAGAATGTCAATAATCCTTATTTAAAGTATGCTGCAATATTTATAATATGTTTATCGCTTGCGGGATTATTTACAAAAAACTATTTTGACAATGTCAGTGAATTTAATGAGGCTTCATACGCTCAAGCAAATCTAGAAATTGAGAGAAAAATACAAAAAGCTACATTCAATATTAATACTTCGCTTCCTACTGTGAAGCTTCCTGTTAGAAAACAGTATGGAAATTTTCACATAATAGCAGGCTCTTTTAGACTACAAGAGAATTCATTAAAACTAATATCTCAGCTCAAGGAAAAAGGATTCATAGAAGCTAGACAAGTAGGAGTAAATAAATTTGGATTATTACAAGTTGCTTACAACAGCTATGATACTGTTGAAGAGGCTAGGTTGGCACTTTCTAACATTAGGATTAATGAAGACACAAGTGCTTGGCTTTTGATAAAAAACTAAAACTTTTAGATATAAAAACTCCTAAAGACTCACTTACAATACTTACCGATTCTGTTTTACCAGGAGAAACAAATGCACTAAATAATCTGTTTGGAGGGGAATTATTGGCAAGAATGGATCGGGCAGCTAGTATCTCAGCGAGTCGTCACGCTGAAGAAATTGTTGTTACATCGTCAGTAAATAATGTGTCTTTTGGAAAAGCAATTTCTATTGGCACCACCGTCACAATTGAAGCAAAAGTTTCAAGAGCCTTCACAACTTCAATGGAGGTTTTTATCGATGTTTGGGTTGATGACAAAAGTGGTAAAAAAATAAAAGCTAATGAGGCTATATACACCTTTGTAGCTGTGGATAAATTTGGAAAGCCAACAAAAATTGATAAAATTCACCCAGAAACTCAAGAAGAAAAAGAAAGATATGAAGCGGCCCTTAGAAGAAAGCAGCTCAGTCTTGTATTGGCAGGTAAAATGAATGCAAATGATGCAACTGAACTAAAAGCCCTGTTTTCATAAGCTATAGTTTATAAATCCATGATCTTGGATTTTGTGGAATACCATTATAAAATATGCTGAAGCTTAAAATTGTCTGACCATTTAATGGATCTGTTGCGATTTTACCGATTACCTGCTTAGTCTTTAACTTATCCCCTTTTGAAACATATATCTCTGACAGGTTTTTATATACTGTAAAGAAATTTCCGTGTTGGATCAGAACGGTCTTAGTATTGCTTTTTGAAATGATTATTGAATAAACTTCTCCGTCAAAAATAGTCCTAGCTTCAACATCACTTGAAGTCCTTATTCTAACACCATTACTTTGAATGGTGGTTGTTTTTACAATTGGATGAGGCTGTTTCCCAAACCCTAATACTACATTACCCCTTAAAACGGGTGAAGGCAATCTTCCTTTATTTGCATTAAAATTTTTTGAAATTAGCTGAGCCTCCTCACTAAGTTTAAAGCCTCCGTCTTTTCTTTTTGCTTTTGCTAAAGCTTCGTTTATTATCTTTTGGATTTTTTTGTCAATGTCTTTTGATAGCTTTTGTTTTTGTCTGATTTGCGAATTATATCTTTTTTGGTTTTTATTAACTTCAGCTATTAATTTGTTAAGTCCACTATATTCAATATTCAATTGTTTTTTTATAATCTCATTTTCATCTATTAATAATTCCTTATTACGCTTCTGTGTATCTAGAGCTATAATAATATTTTCAATTTCTGCGGAAGTTAATTTTATCTTTTTTAAGGTTTTGTTTTGAAAATTGGTATACTGTTTAAAGTATTGGATTCGTTTATATGCCTGTTGGAAAGATGATGATGAAAAAATAAACATCAGTTTGTTTAAATTAGATTTTTTCTTGTAACCCGTTACAAGCATTTTAGAGAGTTCTTCTTTTAATGATATCTCTTTTTCTCTTAAGTTTGATAACCTTATTTCATTATAATCAATTTCATTTAAAATATTATTTAATTGATTGTTAATATTACTAATTAGATTTTGTTGAAGAGTAATTTTATAATTAATGTCCTCAGCATTAGAAATGATGGATTCTTTTTTCTTACTGCTATTTGATAATTTTAACTCTATGTCTTTTATTTCCTTTAGTATTTGCTTTTTTTGATTTTCTAACTGATCTTTTGTTTGCGAATTAATTTGCATGGAGAAAAGCAAAAGAAAAATTATAAGTATTCTTAAAGGATTCATTACAGTTTAATGCGCTTATAATTTGAAGGAATTCTGAAGGGTATATTAATCTTTTCTAAAGAAGATACAGATTTGAAATCAATCAGTAAACTTTCGGTACCATTGTTTAGGAATTGGATTTTAGTTGGAATTAATTGGCCATTTACTTTAGTATGGTCATTATATAGTACTTCAAATATGTTGTCTTGAAAGGTAAATATTTGCTTTTTGACTGCGGACGTATAAGGATCAATAAAAACAGAATACTTAACAGTTTTAGAATTAAAAACAAAATTATCATCTATGAAAACATAATTTTTATCGCTAACTACCAAAAAATCGGAGGGTTTGAATTCATTAATTAAAATACCAAGAATAAGGTCTTGTAATATTGAAAAATTTACATCAAAACCCAGTTTGCTATTTATGTAAGCATAATCTGAAACAAAATAGTTTTTTTCAATTTTATTATAAAATCTTATAGAATCTGTATCAATTAGAACTCTGGCCGCACCAAGGGAGGAATTAATCCATAGTTTGTCGTCTGAATCAATTCTAAGAGTTATGGTATTGGATTTAATTTTATTATTATCTCTAAAGGATACTTTTGCTTTAGCCTGGATATAATCTATACTATTAATTGCTTTGTTGGCTAAACGTATAGATTTTTTTGTTGTAAGTTTTTTTCTGTCATCCGTTGTATATTTTGAAGTGTTGTAAAATAAAGAGCATGAACTAAAAAAAACAATTGTCAATAAAAGGATAAGTTTTTTCATAATCACTTTCTATATACCGGTACTTCCAAAACCCTTATTACCTCTTAATGAATCGTCTAACTTATCTACCGCTTTCCAAGAAATCTTCTCGAACTTAGCAATAACCATCTGAGCTATTCTATCTCCAGACTTAATGGTAAAATCTGAATCCGATAAATTAGCAATTATTACTCCAATTTCACCTCGATAATCTGCATCAATTGTTCCAGGTGAATTAAGAACTGTTATCCCCTTTTTAAGAGCCAATCCGCTGCGCGGTCTAATTTGAGCTTCATATCCATCATGCAATGAAATATATAAACCTGTTTTTATTAGCGATCTTTGATTTGGCTTTATTGTAATTGGTTCTTCTAAATTAGCCCTTATGTCCATTCCTGCAGAAAGTAAAGTCTCATATTTTGGCAGTTCATTTTTAGAAAGGTTAACTATATCTACAATCATCTTATTAAATTAATCAGTTTTAAAATTCGAGCCTTTTCTTTAATTAAAATTACAAGATTCATAACGAATATGCATATGATTCCAATTAATAAATTATCTCTAAAACCATAAAATGAAATATATGAAAGAGTAACAGAAAGTACTATGTAAAATAATATTTTAGGAGTATTGTAAGGAATAGGATAATATCGTTTTCCGATTATGTATGATAATAAAGCCATAGTAAAATATGCAATTAGTGTGGCCAAAGCAGATCCCAAGTAACTATAGTCAGGAATTAGAGTCAGGTTTAATACCAAAGTAATAAAAGCACCAATACATGAAATGTAAGCGGCAAACCTAGTCCGGTTAGTAACCTTATACCAAACTGACAAATTTTGATATATCCCAAGACAGAAGTTAGCGAATAAAATTATCGGAACTATATACATAGCTTGCCAATATTCAGGGTCGCCAATGAATATAACTTTTAAAATATCGAGAGCCACAACAATTAAGACCATTATTGAAGAACCAATTATAACAAAGGTCTCCAAAACAAGCGCATAACTACGTTTAGAGGTTTTTTTATCGGCCTCGCTAAAGAAAAACGGCTCAATCGCTAATTTATACGCAGCAGAAAATAATGTCATAAAAATTGCTAATTTATAACATGCAGCATACATTCCTATTTCAGTTTTTGCAATTGAGGCAGGCAGTAAAAAATCTAATAAAATTTTATCAAATGTTTCGTTTATAGTAAATGCTAAACCCGAAATGAGTATAGGAAAAGCATAAAGTAACATTTTTCTTAATAATTTAAAGTTTGCCCGATAATTTAATTTAAAATAAAAAGGAAGGAGTAATAGTAGAGAAACAACACTAGCAATTAGATTTGCGATAAAAATATAAGCAACTTCAAAATTATCAAAATATATGTTTTCAAAGATCTCATAAGAAGCCGAAAGATCTTTTAACAAGATTAAAAGAAAAATATTTAACGAAAAATAAACTAATACGTTTATAATTTTGATTACAGAATATTTAAGGGCAGAACCCTTTAATCTTAGATATGCAAAAGGAATAACAGCAAGAGCATCAGCTACTAATATCCACACTATAATACTAAGATAGCTAACATTAATTCCAGTAAAATCTGAAATATTTAATTTGAAAATACTAAAAACAGATGCGAAAATTAGTGATGAAATGATAATAGAAATTGTTGCGGTATTTAATACATCTTTTTTATTTTTCTCAGTATTATAAAATCTAAAAAATGATGTTTCTAAACCGTATGAAAGAATAACATTAAAAAGTATAATATAAGAGAAAACCAGTGATAATGTACCAAATTCAGAAACCTCACTTAAAACGCTTTTATCTGTATGAACTCTGACTAAAATAACACTTACTAGTCTTGGAAAAACAGTAGCTATTCCATACACAAAGGTTTGCCTAAATAGTTGTAGAAAATTTCCCAAACTTTGTAAGTTTATATGCTAAAAATAAAGTAATAATAATTGGAAAACAAAAAGAGAAGAAAGCAACTACCCGTTTAGGGCCTCAGCTCCTCCAACAATCTCAAGAATTTCATTAGTGATCGCAGCTTGTCTAGCCTTATTATATGTCAATTTAAGCTGATCTCTTAACTCAGTTGCATTATCTGTTGCTTTATGCATAGCAGTCATTCTGGCGCCATGCTCTGATGCATATGAGTCTCTTACAGATTTATATAGTTGGGTTTTCAAAGACTTAGGGATTAGCTCAGAAATAATTTCAATTTGTGATGGTTCAAAAATATAGTCTGCAGAATCTTGCTCTTCTTTCTTATTACTGTTATTTTCAATAGGAAGATACTGTTCTGTGGTCACGATCTGAGTAGCGGCGTTTTTAAACTTGTTGTATACTATTTCTATTTTATCATACTCTTTTTCAAGAAATTTATTCATTAAAAACTCGCCAACTAAAGAAACGTTTTCAAATGTTAACTCATCAAATATTTCATTATTAGAATCAACCACATTGTGGCTTTTTGATAATATGTCACCACCCTTTTTTCCGATACAAAAGAATGATACCTTTTCATCAGATAATTCAGCTATTTCATTGCATTTCTTAATGATGTTTGAGTTAAATGCCCCACATAAACCTCTATTTGAGGTAATACAAACAACTAATTTGTTTTTGACTTTTCGTGGCTTTAAATAAACGTTTTCAAAGTCTACAGAAGATGAGAGATCAACCAACATTTGTGTAAGCTTATCAGAATAGGGGCGCATAGCTGTAATAGCATCTTGTGCTTTTTTTAACTTTGCAGCAGAAACCATTTTCATAGCACTTGTAATCTGCATCGTAGAAGACACTGATGAAATTCTATTTCTAATTTCTTTTAAGTTTGGCATTTTTTAAAACTTTGAACCAATTCAGAACAAACTTTTTCAAGCGTAGCAGTAACTTCATCTGTTAATTTCCCCTGCTTAATAGTTGATAAAATTTTTGAATGTTTATCATTAAGAAGCCTGATATATTCTGATTCGAACTCCTTGATTCTGTCAACAGGAATATCTCTCAACAAGTTCTTAGATCCTAGGTAGATAATAGCAACTTGGTCTTCTACCTTAAAAGGATCATTTTGGGCTTGTTTTAAAATTTCAACATTTCTTTTTCCTTTTTCGATTACATTTAATGTTGCTGCATCCAAGTCTGAACCGAATTTAGCAAAAGCTTCTAATTCCCTAAATTGGGCTTGATCCAACTTTAATGTTCCTGAGACCTTTTTCATTGATTTGATTTGAGCTGATCCTCCAACCCTAGAAACAGAAATACCTACATTAATCGCTGGTCTGACACCAGAATTAAATAAATCTGACTCTAAAAATATTTGACCATCTGTAATTGAAATTACGTTAGTCGGAATATACGCTGAAACATCACCAGCTTGTGTTTCAATTATAGGAAGTGCAGTAAGTGAGCCGCCTCCTTTAACAATTTCTTTTAATGATTCAGGTAAATCATTCATTCCTTTTGCAATAGCATCATCGTTTATAACTTTTGCAGCCCTTTCTAGTAATCTAGAATGAAGATAAAATACATCACCAGGATAAGCTTCTCTTCCTGGTGGTCTTCTTAATAATAATGATATTTCTCGGTATGCCACCGCTTGCTTTGAAAGGTCATCATATATGATTAAAGCAGGCCTGCCAGTATCTCTAAAGTATTCCCCGATTGAAGCCCCAGTAAAAGGAGCATACACCTGCATTGCGGCAGGATCCGAAGCATTAGCGGCAACGATAGTCGTGTAAGCCAAAGCACCCTTATCTTCTAATATTTTTGCTATACCAGCAACTGTTGAGGCTTTCTGTCCTACTGCAACATAAATACAATACACAGGCTCTCCAGCATCATAAAATTCTTTTTGATTTAAAATTGTATCAATACATACTGTAGTCTTTCCCGTTTGTCTGTCACCAATAACCAGCTCTCTTTGGCCACGACCAATGGGGATCATGGCATCAACAGATTTTATACCAGTCTGCAAAGGCTCGTTAACTGGCTGTCTAAAAATAACTCCAGGAGCTTTTCTCTCTAATGGCATTTCAAATAATTCTCCCTTTAATTCTCCTTTACCATCAATTGGATTACCAAGCGTATCAACAACTCTTCCGACAATTCCTTCTCCTACTTTTACAGATGCAATTCTAGAAGTTCGTTTAACCGTATCACCTTCTTTAATATCTGTAGAAGATCCAAGTAATACAATACCGACATTGTCTTCCTCAAGATTTAGTACAATTCCCTGGGTTCCATTAGAAAATTCAACTAATTCCCCATACTGAGCATTTGAAAGCCCATATGCTCTGGCAATTCCATCCCCGACGGTCAATACACTTCCAATTTCATCTAATTTTGATGTAGAGTTGAAGTCTTTAAGCTGTTTTTTTAATATAGCTGAAATCTCAGCTGGGTTTACTTCGGCCATAGTTTTTAATTTGTAAGTTCTGTTTTTAAGTTATTTAAGTTCTGTTTTACGCTCGCATTATATTCTTTGCCGTCAAACCTAATTATAAAACCACCAATAATATCAGGGTCTACAATATTAGTAAGGCTGACCGATTTTAAATCATCAATATTAATGATTGACAAAATTTTTGATTCCATTTCATCATCAATCGGTAAAGCAGTTATTATTGTAGCTTCTTTGATATTATTGCGTCTATTATATAGTTGGGTAAAGCTATTTGCGATATCACTAATAATTGTAATTCTTTTATTAAGTATTAATAAATCAATCAATTTTTCAGTTAGAAAATTACTATTATCGATTAAGGATAAAATTGCTTTTTTCTTTTCTGAATAATCTATCTGAGAATTAGATAATAAATTTCTAAAGTCAAGTGAGGCACTATTTAATTCATTAATACAGTTCATGTCAGAGTGTACTTCATTTATAAAATTTTCCTCATCCGCAATTTCATAAACTGCTTTAGCATATCTTATGGCTGCTCTTGAATGCATCAGTTAAGTTTAGTTTTGTCTAAGATGTCTTGTATGTTTTGCACCTGTTTTTCTTTATTATCAAGTTCTTTAGAAAGAAGTTTTTCGGCAATATTGAGTGACAAATCAACAACAGTATTTTGCAACTCTTTCATTGCGGCTGATTTTTCGTTTTCAATAGCAATTTTTGCAGATTCAACTAGTTTATTGGCCTTTTCTGTAGCCTCACTTTCAGCGTCGGCGATAATTTTTGACTTAATTTCTCTTGCCTCCTTTAATAAAGACTCTCTCTGAAGCTTTGCTTCGTTTAAAATCTTTTCGTTATCGGCTTTTAAATTTGCCATCTCTTCCTTAGCTTTTTCAGCAGCAGAAAGGGCATCTTTAATAGACTTTTCCCTATCAGTTACAGCGCCTAAAATAGGCTTCCATGCAAATTTTGCAAGTATGAAATAGAGAATAGCAAACGAGATAGTTGTCCAAAAGATAAGACCAATGTCTGGTGTAACTAAATCCATATTAATTAATTAAAATAATTTATATACTACTTGATTAGGGAAACTACTACCGCAAATAGTGCAACCGCCTCAACGAAAGCAATTAATACGATTGCAGAGGTTTGCAGCTTTGCTTGCATTTCTGGTTGTCTTGCCATGGCCTCCATAGCAGACCCACCAATTTGTCCAATGCCTATTCCAGCACCAATTGCAGCTAAGCCGGCACCAATTGCAGCAAATGCTCCGTAATCAACTAATGTTTCTTGTAAAAAAATAATTAAACTCATGTTTTTAAAATTTAAAATTAATGTTCGTGTTCTTCTATTGCACTACCAATATACATGGCAGACAAAATCGTAAATATGTATGCCTGTATGGCAACAACTAAAACCTCAATAAGACTTATAAATACTGAAAAGAATAATGATACCGGAGCCAACAATATACTCTTAAAAATAAAAATCAGTGATATTAAGCTTAATATTATGATATGACCTGCTGAAATATTTGCAAATAATCTTATCATTAATGAAATCGGTTTTATAAAAATTCCTAAAAACTCAATTGGAGCAAGAAATAACTTCATCGGGACAGGTAGACCAGGCATCCAAAAAATATGTTTCCAATAATCTTTATTTGCAACCAATGTGGTAATCATAAATGTAATAACCGCCAAAACAAATGTAAACGCAATGTTTCCGCTAAGGTTTGCACTAAATGGGAAAAAAGGGATTAGACCCATGACATTATTAATCCATATAAAGAAAAATAAAGTCAATAGAAATGGCATATATTTCTGGTAATTTTTTTCACCTATCATTGGTAATGCTACTTCATCTTTAATAAACAATACAAGGGGCTCTGTAAATTTTCCAAGTCCTGTAGGTTCTCCATTTCTTGATCTTGTATATGTCTTTGCTGTNGCTACAAAAATCATTACTAAGAGGATCATTGAAATAAACATTGAAAAAACCATCTTTGTAATTGAAAGGTCTAAAGGTTTTTTGTTTAATACTAATCCATTATCGTCATAAACAACATATTTTCCTAAATAACCGGTCTGTTCAGCATAGAATATTTTTTCGTGGTACTTAATGAATGCTTGACCTTTTCTCTTTACAATTGTTTTGCCAGAATCATCATGATTAAATTCCGAAGAAAGGAAAGTAACAAGACCGTTTTCAGTCCATAGTATAATTGGAAGAGGAAAAGAAACGGCGTGGCCATTGATATCCATAATGTGAAATTCATGAGCATCTTTAATATGATGCATAATCATTTCATTCACATCAAACTCTTTGGATTCGTCTGATTTTCCGACAGGATTAGCAAAAATATTTGCAGAAAAAAATATGAATAAGACTATGGTGCAAATACGTGAGAATCTAATAAGCATTTTTGCTAAAATTTCTTCCTATTAATATGGTTGCAAATGTAAGCACATTAAAGGAAATTTCAAACAAAATAAATCAAGAAGTTTTAAATATTGTTCAACGATTTTTTTAGACCCCATATTTCCAATGTTAACAACACAAAATATACCGGAAAAAAATGATAAACAAGAGCTATAATGTCATAATTAAAATATTGCTTGAAGTATAGAAAAAAAGCAACTACAGAAAGCATTTTTATAAATGTTAGTATCACAAAAAAAGTTAATGGATTTGTAAAATGGTGACCCAAATTAAACTTAGATGCATACACAAGAATTATAACCGCAACATAATTAAAAGTATATATAGGTATTAATGGTATATTTTTTACCGCAAAATATTCTGAAATTAAAAATTCATGAATAAAAAAAAGGATTACTGTAAAAATAGATAGAAGAAAAAAATATCTGGTTTTTATAAAAAAATTATTCATCCTTAGATACCTGACTTATTGTATAGTATATCGACAACGAGATTGAAATTAAAGCAAATATAAGTGTAAATGCAGAATACTGGTTTGGATATATTTCATCAAGCTTAAGTCCTATAAATACACCAATTACAATCACAGCTAACATATGAAAAGCTAACTGAGAATAAATTACAAAACTATGCCGATTTTTCTTTCTTTTCAGGGGTGTTTTTCTCTTCACTATTATTTAATTCTTTTACTCCACCCTTCATAGAGCATGTAGCATTGAAAGTTGCTCCTGGTTCCACTGAAAGTTTAGCAATTTCGACTTCACCTTCTATGTAAGCAGACGACCTTAAAGTCAGCATTCCCGAAAGCTTAAGCTTTCCAGAAAACCCTCCCTCAAAATCAGCATTTTCTCCCTCAAGACTTCCATTAATCACCCCGGTTTTACCTACAACAATTTTTCCTGAAGTTTTAATATTCCCTTTAATATTACCCTCTATTCTGAAGTCGCCCTCACTAAAAATATCGCCGACTAAAGTTGTTCCCTGGGTTATCATATTTTGTTGATTTGTATTGCTCATAATAAACTATTTATTTTCAAACTTATCTAAATTTTTATGAATTTGAATCGTTTTATAGTTATCAGAGGATACTACAAAAAACGAATCTGCCTGAATGTCAATGGATTTTTCAAGTCTTTCAGCGAGTCCTAGACTTCCATCATAACTCTTAAGCCCATGTACTACAACAAATGTAACAATATTATTATAAAAATCTTCAGATACTTTCAAGTCTAAGTAATCAACATTATCAATGTACTCACTCAATTTCTCAATCTGATTTACAATTTTATCTTTAGATCCTTTTTCAAACTGGTAAATAATTTTATAATTATCTGACATATTGTTGTTTATAAACTTATCATTTTCAACTAAGGGCATTACATTATCTAAAATTAATTCTGCCTCTTTTCCTTCAGCTGTACTTGAATAATTTAACTTAATAAATGTTAAAGCTTTTCTATACTCTTTAAACCCATAAACCCGTGCAATTGCCAAAGCTTTAAGGAGTTCAAATTTGGCAACAATTGGTTCTCCATTAAAATCTAAAATATATTTGTCACATTCATCAATTACTTTGTTATACATTTGGTTTGTAAACTCAAGATATAATTTTTCATAAACTTCATTTGAATTCAGTGTTTGCTTTGAAATTGCACTCGGATCAAGCAATATTTCTGCATATTTTGAATCTCTGTAATTAGAAATAATATCTTGTTTAAATTCTTCAGCTTTATTTAAAGAGTCTAGGGAAATATAATTCTTGTAAATAAAATACTTAGAAGGAGGTATTAAATCTTTAAGTGGTTCATTACTCAGAAGTCCAAACAATCTTTCATTTGAAATTTGATATTCATCAAACTGATCTTTATAAATTGAACCAAGTCTAAAATAGGCATCATTGCGCCTGTTATTTATACTGTCTACAGTAATTGGTTCATCTGGAATTAGGCCTATGTAATATTCAACAGAAAAAATACTATCCTTGTTTAGATTTTTCGATTGAGCTTCAGCATTTTTATTAGCAATACTAGCACTAGAAATAGACCATCTCCAATTATCCTCAAGCCTCCTATTCCCCCATCTATTTTTGAAATCATTTTTTCCGAAGGCAACCGCGGTAGAATTGTAAAAATAAAATAGGGCTGATTCCGAATCCATACTGTTAGCAATCGAATTTGAAGATCCAAAATTATCATTATTCCTCTTAGCCTTATTCTCTCTTGCTTTTAATTGTTCTACATAATCACTGAAGAAAACTCTTCTATTTTCGTCAGGCATATTAATTAAATTGATGATGCTATCAAGTTCCATTGCTATTGATTCGTAGAAAATGAGATCATTTAGGTTATCTCTTTTTCTTTTAATTTTCTTAAAATCACGTGATCTACTATTCAATTCGCTAAGCGTACTATCGTAATATAATCCTGCTTGTAAATAGTCTTTATTTCTAAAATTTAGCTCGGCTAATTCATTGTAGTTTTTTGCGATTAATATTTCATCATCAGAATCAGATCGTAAGGATTTATTAAAATTTAGAACTGCCAAAGAGTCATTTAAAATTCTCAAAGAATCTGTTGAATCNGGGTCATCATCATTTTTTTTAAGATTCAGTACAGCAATTTGATGGTATATAATATCAAAGAAGTTATTATTCTCAAAATTTTCGGTTAATTCTTTTAACTCTGAGATTGAATTGTCAATCGAATCAGAAACATTTGACCTATTGATAAAAGACTGAATATAAAATTTTCTTGGAATCTTTCTATTTAGATTAATCACTTCAGTATATGTGTCATATGCGGTATCATTAATAGACATATCCTGATATAGTTGGGCTAACAAAAAGGTCTTTCTCGGATCATTCTTTAGGTTTTTAAATTGTTGATTTGACCTCTTTAAATAATAAGCGGCACTATCAATTTGTTCAATATTGATAAATGCTTGTGCTATGTAGGAGTTCGCCAGCGAACGTTCTTCTATTTGAAGATTATTTTCATCTAATAGTTCTTTTAAATTATCAATTGCATACTTATTTTGTTCTAGTCTAATATTTATTTTTTCCTTCCATATTTTTACCATATTTATATATTGACTTGTGGGGTACTTGTACAAAATATAATTAAATGCCTCAAGTGCAGGTATAAATCTATTATCAAAATATCTGGATTTTCCTAATAGGAAATAAGCCTGATCCATAATTGGATTTCTTTCTTTTCCGTCAACATTCATGGAATGTTTTTGTATAGCTAATGTAGCTTTCTCTTCAGATCTAGTAAAATTTGTTTCACGATCTTCATCATCAATATCATAGTATTTAAATTTTTCAATCGGTAATAATCCCCAGAAGTTTTCTTTGACCTCATTCTCTAAGTCAATCAAGCCTTCGGCATATAAATTGTTCCCATTAAACAAGAAATTATATTTTGTGGTTAAAGAGTGGAAATTTTTATTTAAAAATTTATCTTTTTTTCTCGAGCATCCTATAACGATGACAGAAAGTAAAAAAATTAGTAAAATATTTGTAAACGATTTTTTCAATTTTTTAGCTCAGTTGTTAGATTAAAACTTAATATAAATGAGGATATTGTGTGTATGACAAAAATACTCATCTTTTCATTATGAAATCTAAAATATATAAATTCGCATATAATTATAGTTATGGGGTCAGTTAAAATAACTTTTAAGGTTGACGGTGTTGAAACTACTGTAGAGGGTGACAAAAACAAAACACTCCTTGACACAGCAATCGAGAATGATATTGATGCCCCATATTCGTGCAGAGGTGGTGCCTGCGCCTCTTGCATCGGGAGACTAAAATCTGGTACTGTAGAATTAGAGCAGAATTACATTCTCACTGATAGTGAAATTGATGAAGGCTTAATTCTCACTTGTCAGGCCTACCCAACATCAGAAGAAATATACTTTGATTCAGATGATATTTAGATCAATACGCTAATTCTCTCTAATATTTTTTTTGGACTTATGCTGTTTATTGCATTTACATAGTCCTCTGGGCAATTTGATCCGTAAATTGTTACTGGAATCTTTGGAAATAAATTTAAATCAGGAATTATGGAGTTTTCATCTGGCTGATTAATTGGACCATAGCCAGAATAAGGATGGGTTGCGCCCCAAATAGTAATTACATTTAGACCAAATAAAGCAGCAACATGACCATTTGCAGAATCCATTGAAATCATAATGTCAAGATTTGAAATGATAGCCATCTGTTCATCTAGTGAATACTTTGAAGAAATTATGAAAACGTTTCTTTTTTTAGCGACAATATTTTTCATCTTATCTTCCTCAATCGGAGCGCCAAAAATAAGTATTTGATGACTAGGGTCAATTAAATCAATTAGCTTTAGAATATTGGTTAATGAATATTCTTTACATGAGTGACGGGCAAAAGGTGCAATTCCAACTAGCTTATTGTTTAAATTAAATTCATGATTTTTTTCATCGATTTTAATCTTTCTGTAAGGGGTAAAAGAGTCTAAATTAATGTCAATTTCTAGGTAAGAAAAAATATCAGCATATCTTTGATGCATTGATTTTAGTCTACTAAAATTTAACCCCTTAATCAGAGATTCTTTTTCTCTTCTACCTTTATTTATCACAAAAATATTTTTGAATCTAAATGACAAAAAGAGTCTTAAAGTTTTTGTTCTTAGAACATCATGCAAATCAATAATTTGATCAGGTTTTATTTTACAAATCTCTCTAGAAAGCTGAAATAATCCCAGAACACTTTTATGCTTAGGGTTAAAAAAAAGAAAATTAATATCTGGAATTTGATTGTATAATGCTGAAAAAAACTTTTTTGTTAAAATTGTAATTTTTATTTCAGGGTTTTGAGTTCTTAATACACTAATAACGGGAACTGTCATTGCAACATCTCCAAAAGCTGATAATCTAATTATTAATATGTGTTTGCTCAAACTAAATCAATTATTTGTAATCTTCATAGGACTTTTCTTCAATAAATCCTGAGTCTGTAAGTAAGTTAATAGCTTTCTTAACATCGCTTCTTTTGTCGTTTGTAAAATACACTGACCTGGCTAAACTTATAAATTGATCTCCAAAATCTTTATTTCTTTCACACTCTCTAATATCATCTTCTATTTTCCATAGCTCAGTATTAATTGCTGTTAATTCTAAATAAAGCCTTTTTAAATCATTACCGTACTCNTCAAATAGCCGAAGAGCAAGGGGGTTTAATTCGCTGTGTTCCTTGTTAACATTAATCAATTTTTGTTTATCTGTTATATTAGACAATTTTAGTTCTAAAATTGTTAGTTTATCTAATAGCTCGCCGTTGGAGACTTCCACTTTCATATTGGTTGGTTTTATTAGTATTAGAAAGGATAAGAGTTAATTAAAATAATAGTTAAAAGTGTTATTTCAAAAAACAAATCATCTCTTAATTCTGAAATTATTTTTATCAAAGTTACCAGAAATGGAAAAAATAAGAAAATAGAATACTCTTTTATTAAGAATACCAAAAGGATAGAGTTGATAAAAAAGACCAAAAGAAATAAACTTTTTATTCTTTCATAATTTAAGGCATAAAAAGCAAATATTAATGAGCATATTATAGCAAAAGACGAGTGTATAAGATTTAACTCAGATAAAATTTTAATTGGTTCAAGTTTAATCCAAATCAAATCTAAAAATTTGACCAAGGAATTGACGGAAAATTCAAAATCAGCTATAGGGTTTAGAAATACAAAAAGCTCCGATGTAACCAATTAAGATTTTAAAAAAGCCTGCAAAGTTTAATTTGTAAAACATATAAGATCCTGACAAAATGGTAATAAAAAACAGAATATTTATTTCGTGTAAAAATGTTGAAATAGAAAACCAAAATCCGATGTCGAAAAACTTCTTGTTTAGATTTTTTTTTGATTTTAGACTGTAAATTCTTCTAATGGAAAGCAACAAAAAAAAGTATGACGCTGTTAATTTTAAATCAAATGGCATTTTAAAATATACTCCTGAAAATAGTATTAGCCCAATAGCTATGTATTGATTGGTTTTTAAAATTGTGTTTTTTGAAATAATAAAGAGCGATAAAAAAAATATTAAATATATGCCTAGCTGAGAACTTAAATCAGTAATTAAAAAATATTGGTTTTTTAAAGCTAGCATAATTACGAATGACACAATCATTGCAACTATTACCTGAGCTAATTTTGTGAATTTGAAAAACCTTATTATCATTTAAAGATTTGTATATTTGCAAAGTAAATATATTATGTGAAATGAAAGAGATATTTTACGGAATTGAAAATCTTTTTGTTAATTATTTTTTTATCCCCTTTGACGTGCTTAGAGAAGTTGGCGACTATAACTGGTGGCTAGCAAATATTATGGCATGGATATTTACCGCGATTGGAACTATCGCTTTTTGCTATTGGATGGTTCAGTTAAAAAAATTTGATGACAATAACGAAGAAGACACAAGCATTACTGCTCACGACTATTTATAAGTCAAATCCTATGTCTTTTCGATAATTCATTTTTTCAAAGCTGATTTTTTTGATTGAATCATAAGACATTTCTAATGCCTCTTCGATTGTATTAGCTTTTGAAGTAACAGCGACAACTCTTCCTCCGTTTGTTTTGAGTTTACCATCTTCATACTTGGCTCCAGCATGAAAAACCATAGAGTCTTGAACTAAATCTAGGCCAAAAATTTCCTTATTTTTTTCATATTTCTCAGGGTATCCGCCAGAAACTAAAAAAACAGTTGCCGCCTTATTATTGTCAATTATAATTTTGTGGTCTTTTAAAGTTCCTTTACCTACTGAAAAAAACATCTCCATAATATCAGATTTTATTCTTGGTAATACCACCTCTGATTCAGGATCACCCATTCTTACATTATATTCGATAACATAAGGTTCTTCATTTACCTTGATGAGCCCAAAAAATATAAACCCTTGATAATTTATATTATCTTTTTTTAGCCCCTCAACGGTTGGCTTAATAACCTGATTTTCAACTTTTTCCATAAACTCTTTTGTCAAAAAAGTTGGAGGTGAAACAGCGCCCATACCCCCAGTGTTTAGGCCTGTATCACCTTCACCTATCCTTTTATAATCCTTGGCACTTGGTAACAACTTGTAATTTTTACCGTCAGTAATAACAAAGCAGCTTACTTCGATACCATCTAAGAATTCTTCAATAACAACACTTTTACTCGCTTCTCCAAATTTCGAATTTATCAGCATTTCTTCAAGCTCTTTTTTAGCTTCATCAGGATCTTTAATTATTAATACCCCTTTGCCTGCTGCTAACCCATCAGCCTTTAAAACATACGGGGATTTCATTTCATCAATATATGAGAAAGCATCTTTAATATTTTCATTGGTAAAGGTCTTGTGTGAAGCTGTCGGAATATTATGTCTATTTAAAAAATCCTTGGCAAAATCTTTACTTCCCTCAAGCTGAGCAGCATGCTTATTTGGGCCAATTACGATTATATCCTTCAAATCGCTAAAGCCTTTTATAAAATCTGTTAAGCCATTTACTAAAGGAACTTCAGGACCAACTACCACTAATGAAATATTTAAATTCTTAATAGCCTCTACTATTTGTTCGAATTGATTCACGTTGATTTCTAAATTGGATGCTATTTCACCTGTTCCAGAATTCCCAGGTGCTACATATAAATTTTTACACAATGAACTTTGTTTGATCTTGTAAGCAAAGGCATGCTCCCTACCTCCCGAGCCCAATATTAATACATTCATTAAGTCTTAAAATTTAATATGCCTTCTTTTGGCCGGTTAAAAAATTAATTGTTGTCAAAAATACAATATTTAAATCCAAGATTAAAGACCAGTTTTCTAAATAATATATGTCATATTTTACCCTGTTTATTATATCTTCATCCGTTTCAACTTCTCCTCTAAATCCTTTTACCTGGGCCAATCCTGTGATACCAGGTTTTACAAAGTGCCGTACCATAAACTTATCAACTGACTTTGAATATCTCTCATTTTCTTTAATCATATGAGGCCTTGGTCCAACAACAGACATATTACCGATTAGTACATTAAAAAACTGTGGAAGTTCATCAAGACTTGATTTTCTTAAAATTTTTCCAATTTTGGTTACTCTCTTATCATTTTTTGTTGCTTGCTGAATATCTGCATCGTTGTTTTCAATCATTGATCTAAATTTATAACAAGTAAACTCTCTAAACTTTATTCCATTTCTAGTTTGTTTAAAGAACACTGGGCCTCGGCTCTCAATTTTTATTATTAAAGCTATAATCGGAGTAATCCAAGACAGTAAAAAAACAATTACGACTAGTGAGAAAATAACATCAAAGGTTCGTTTTAAAATTGTATTAAGGTCGTTAGAGAGTGGCATTTCTCTTAATGATTGAACTGTTGAAAGACC
>JGI24820J26691_1000042_pt1 | contig 28386 bp, 23 predicted proteins | sample METZYME_5_50m_FD_26691 | JGI IMG/M metagenome (IMG submission 26691) | reverse complement strand
CTTCTCCCTCTAGACGTATGGCAACTTGAATGACAACTAGTATGACACACATAAGCATTGTATGACTGGTTGCCAGTCACTGCTTCAATTCTATCCACTGTACCTCTTACACAGTTTGCGAAAGAATCTACTACCCCCTGCGATTGCATTACATGACCAGTATACACTGAACCCCCTAAGTCGCCATTGTATGTATTATAAGGAGCACCACCATCAGAATGATATAGTGTTTGGTTATGAGTTGAAGTTCCTGAGTTAACATAGTTTGCAGTACCTGGAGAGTTACCAGACGAGTTAGTGTAAACGGCAGTTGCCATATTGTAACTCACGCTGAATGTTCTCAACTGAGGTCCGCATTGGTTTTGAACGTTTGTATTCAATTGTGACCAACTAGGCATTTATATTTTTACCTCTATCATATCCGATCCTGTTTCGATGGCAACACCAATTAATTTATTTGAATGAGGACAATTCTCTATTTTACACGCTACTCCGAATCCATCATCATCTGCTACTATATAGTCACCTTTGGTTGCTGAACCTTTTATTTTTACAGGCACTCGACCTTTTAGTGCTACGAATGGAAATAAAGGATCTTCTATGTTTTCTTCCGTAACGTTCATTCGAACACCTGGATGAAATGAGATTACTCCTGCAAGAGGCATACCATCTTTGTATTTGGTAATCTCTTTATCTCCACCTATTGCTACAACTGTCCCCTCTTCATATTCCATGTCTGCTTCGTATTTCTCAGCAAGGTCTGCCCAGTTAGCAGAGGTTGCTCTACCCTGATAGATACCAGAGTTGTCAACGTAACTAACATCAGAGTTATTTCTACGGAACTGAACAATCCTATTTGATGACTGGTCAGCAACAATATACCAACGGTTTGAGTGATATTGGATTTTACCTTGAGCACCAGGATCACCTGTCCAGTTAGATGTTGCATTTGAAAGAAGTGCATAGTTTGTAATAGTTAAGTTTCCTGCCAAACTTCCTGACAAAGCACCAGTTGTGCTAATATTGATATCACCACTACCATCAAAGTTTGCGTTACCTGTAGCAAAACCCGAAATAGCAATGTTTCTTGCGGTATTCAATTTCGTAGCATTTGTAGCAAGAAGTGCATTCGAAGCATTTATGGCAGAGTCGCCACCACCACCTGCCCTTGCCTGAATAAATGCAGAATCTATAGTAACAATTGGCGAAGAGAACCCTGTAATAAACGATTGTATTAGTGGTTGATTCGCATAGAGGTAACCATCATTATCAAGTGTGGTTGTTAAATAAGATGCTGGAACTTTACCTTGTACATGAGCACTGTCTATCATCGCAAGAACTGCCGCACTGTCAGTACCTGCAGTGGTTCTTGCTTGAACATATGCACTGTCTATCAATGCAATAACTGCCGCACTATCTGTACCTGCACCTGCCCTTGCTTGTATGTAATCTGAGTCAATCCTTGCTTGAATGAAAGCACTGTCTATGGTAACAATTGGTGAAGAGAATCCTGTAATGAAAGACTGGATCAGTGGTTGATTTGCGTGAATGTAACCATCATTATCAAGTGTTGTTGTTAAGTAAGATGCTGGAACTTTGCCTTGTACGTAAGCACTGTCTATCAACTGTGCGACCAATGAAGAGTCGGTAATAGATGTTGCTTGTGAAATAATCTGATTGACCACTGCAGAGTCAAGACCTTCCTCTGCAATTAGTGACTTTACATGAGTAGAGTCAAGAGTCTCGTTATTGATTATGCTTACAACAAGTGCGGAGTCAAGTGTAGGATTGGCGTTGATTATGTTTACGATACCTGCAGAGTCAAGTCCAAAGGTTGTGGAAGAGTCAATAGTCAAACTACCTAATGTTATCTGATTAACACTTAAGTCAGTTGATGTCAAGGCAAAACTTGAATCTAATGTCTTTGTTCCTAGTTTTAAACCTCCTGCGACATGAACATCTTTCCATTGTGCTGTGCTATGACCAAGGTCTGCGTTGTTATGTTCGCCAGGTATAAGACCATTTTCTACTCTAAATTGTGCTACTGACATGTATTATACCTCTATGAAGTTGTTGCTTTCTTTACGTCAACACGCTCAAAAGAAAATTGTAATGTTGAACCTTGTGGATCTGCTAATAGCGAAACTTTATCACTACCATCTATGGACGCATCGTAGGTAACGATTGTATCTGTTCCATGTAGTAATGTACCGTATGTTGTCAGTGTTGCAGTATCTCCGTCATGAGTTACGAATATTTGTTGTGCTTGGTGAGCACTATCTCCAGATGTCTGTGCGGAAATAAAATAATGTGCCGCACGTAATTCTGTCCCATCGAATGTGTCAATGGTTGTCTGTGCGGAATCTTGAAGTACAACCTTTTTCTCAACAATTGCTTGATCGGTTGCGTCAGGGTTAAACTGAATAACTTCTTGTTGTGTAGTAGGTCTTCTAAAGATACGGAATGATCTAGCGATTAACCTTGCCTTACTTCTTCTTCTACGTCTTCTTCCCATTATCTTATCCTATTTTATGTCGAAATAACTGAACCTAAAAGATGCATTGAATACAATGAATTCAGATCCCGATGCTGTAGATAAAAACTGTATATCACCTAACGATGTTGGCATCGCGTCAATATACCTAACTTGTTTTGTTGTATTGTTGTGACTTGACAGAATGGATAATGTGATGTCTGCATATGTTGGCGACTTACCATCATTTAGCATTTTTGATTGAGACTGTAGATTTGTACTTTGATTTCTCAATATCCAATTATACATNTCAGTATAACTTGTCATGTTTTCATCTAGGAGAATATCACAAGATAATTCATTTATCGTTAGTGATTCACCTGGAAATGGAATGGACTGCATTCTTCTCACTGGCATTTCTGCAGGTGGTACAATCAATCCTGGATGAGTTATCGTTTGACAAAAGAACTCCAAGTTAGGAAAGTTCCTTCTGTCTATTGTTAACTTAAAACTGGTGGGTTGTAAGTAATTAAAATTTTCTGTTAATTCTGCCATAACACTATTTATAATAAAAAATAACTAAAAAAAAGAGGGGCATCGCCCCTCTTCTTATTTTTTTTAAGGTATACCTTATGATCCGAGGATGTTGTCCACGCGGAAGATACGGTAGTATTGGTTTGTCTTTGCATTTGCAAGACCGTTTGCAGGTGTTGATCCAACGAATGGGTTTGAGACCATGCCGTAGCGAGTCTTGAAACCAATTTTTGGTTGGAATGTGTCTTCCCCTACTGCACGAACCATTGTTAATGGTACGTATGGGCAATAGAATAGACCTGCGTCATATGGGTTAGTACCCTTATAACCAACGTTTACATAGTCAGCGACAGCATACGGATCGATGTATACTCTCATACGACCATTCAATGTACCTGCGAATGTGTTTCCTGTGTCGTCAACATTCAATGAGGTATTCATTGCAGGTGCGTAGTCTAGCATACCAGATGCCGCAAGCGCGGAAGCAACGTCAGAAGAACACACCATGAAGTTACCTTTACCTCTACGTGTTTCTTTTGCAATTGTGTTTGCTTCTCTTTCGATCTGCATTATCAGACCTTTGAACTTCTCAATTGACCAACGTCCGTCAGCATCGTTTTGAATGTCAAAGATACCATTTACGGATGTGTTGGATGTTGAAGCACCAGTTTTCGCTTGTGAGTTCATAGTACGGATCACTTCTCGGTTGATCTCTGCCATGATCTCTGTTGAAAGAATATTCGCCAACTCTGTTTCAGCGTCAAGACCATGAATTGCTTTCAAGTCTTGTGCTAATTCTAGAGTGTACTCTGCTTTCAACGCACGTGACTTCGCAGTCACTGTTGCTTTTTCAATTGTGAAACCCATTTCAGCAAAGGATGAGTTAGGTGAACCTGCACCTGAACCTAAACCTTCGGCATCGCCAGTCGACATACCGCCACCGAAACCTGTGCCATCACGGTCAGAGTCGATTGTTAGAGGATCGTTTGCATTTGTTAATCCTGCCAATCCTGAAGGACCTTGTGAGGTATCGTGGGTTGCTGAAGAGTCACCTGAGTAACCTGTGATTGCTTCGGCAAACAATGCTTCGTCACCTGCAGTTGCACCACCACGAGTTGTCTCGTACTGTGATTTCATTGCAAAGATCAGACCTGTAGGACCTGACATTGGTTGTACACCACAGATGTCATACGCCATTAGGTTAGGCATTGCTCGTCTAACGAGAGCGATTAGAACAGGATTCCAATTCGCTACGTCACCAGTTGAGTTAGCAGGGACTGCTTCGTTCAACTGACCTGCTTGCTCGTTCATTTCTCGTTCTTGGTTTTCCAAGATTGCGGCAGTAACCGCTTTACGATGGGAATCAGTAATAGCACCTGCTGACTCTTCGTTCAGTACTGGTGCCCACTTTTCCATCAACTTATCATATGATACAGTATTCATTTGATAGAACTCCTATTTACTTGTTCTTTGGATTGCTGATAGATACTGCGCCATTGCTCCAGAAGCACTTTCAACGATTGGTGAATCGTCTTCTTCTACTTCTATGTCTGCAGACTCAGTGGTTTTCTTCGTGAAGTATGATTCTTTGATAGTTGCCACTTTCTGTGCGAAAGTTTCTTCTGATTCAAAGTCTACATCTTCAGCGAGTTTTTTAAGTTTTTCAACTTGGGTTGCCGCTAAACCTTCAGATGCATCTGCGATTACTTTGTCTCGCTTCAACACTTCTAGTTCTTCTGTCATCTCGATATTCTTCTTGATAACATCGTTGTTTGCTTCTTCAAGTTCTTCAACTTGTACGGCAAGTTCGTCAACAAGGTCTACCTTTGCTTCTGGAACTTCGATGTAGGATTCAGTAAACAAGTCTTTTAGACTGTTCATGAAATTTTCTGCAATCTCAGTACGCAAACCAGTTTGGATAGCAAGTTTATTGTCATCCATCCACTGCTCAACTACGTAGTTTAGGTAATTGTCAACCTTCTCTACGAGGTCTGCTTTAGTAGAAGCAACTTCTTCTGCTAATTCTTCCTCGTATTTTGTTTCTAAACGATCTATTTCTTCGGACAATTTTGATTTGATTGCCGCTTCAAAGATTGTTTCTGCTTTGCCTTTGAACTCATCTGACAGAGTTGCCTCTGATTCAACAAGTGCATTTAGGTCTTCGGAGAAGTCAACACTTACGTCAACATCTGCCTTTGTTTCAACTAATGCTTCGTCATCTACTTCGACACCATTCTTCTGACTATATGATGCATACATGTCTACCAATTGGTTTTTCTTCATGCCTTGCATCATACTAACCATAGCAGTAATCACACTACCTTTAGTTGCCATCTTCATCGGATCTTTTTTGGTTTGGTCACCTTTGCGCTTTTTTGCGCCTCCAGTGGCATCCCCTGCTTTATCCGTTGCCGCAATAGATTGTGCTTCCGCATTTTTAGGATCGTGACCCATTGCTTCATCTACTTCCACAACTTCGTCTGTTACTTCGTCATGGAGTTCTTGATCCTGAACTTCTTCAGTCATATTTGACTCCTTCTTCATTTAGTTTTGAGTAACGAGAGGAAATTCTTAAATTCACGAACCTGCGTCTCATAAAGATCAGATCGCGGAGAATTCTTAATTTCAGTCTCCATTTGTTCAATTGTTTGCGCCTCGATAATACCGTTGTTCCAAACCCACTCAACACCTTCCATAACCCCATTAACAAATGCGCTAGGTGCAGATGGATCTTGAACAATATCTACTGCATTCAGCATAAAATCTGGTTGCACTATCATTGCGTCATTACCGTTCTTCAAACTTCCCATACCACGAGTCGATACGCCTAGATTGACACCACCATCGAGTAATCCTTTTACGATCTTACCCATAGGAGTTTCCAATATAGTCGCCTTACCCATAACATCGTTCCCTTGCCAATTAAGAGATTCGATCTTATGAGAAACCTTATCTAGGTTTACGGTAGGACCTTCTGGGTGATTTAACTCACCAACTGCCCTATCCTTTGATACCTGTTCAGTGTCATACTTATTGACTGCTTTGACCATAACATCTTTAGGATATATTCTACCGTTCCTATTCTTTTGATCTGCTTGCATGAAGATACCCTCAATGGCGTATGTTTTCTCGCCATTGTCGTTCTGTTCTGTAAGAACTTCCAGATTATTATTGGTAAATTCTGCAATCAGTTTCATTTCTTTAATACCTTTATCATTTCGGATGCCGCTTTCTCTGCTTCATCCTTACTTCTGTAAGCATCTAATCTGTCACCATCTACGTATGCAACAAACCCTTTTGGTTCCTTGTATACCATAATTTGAATACGACCGATCTTCTTGTTGACAACAAGTTGACCTCTCGGTTTACGTCCAAGTGACTCTCTTATTTGATCAAATGTTTTCATTTAATTTATATTATTTATAATTTCCTATTCTTTGACATCATCAAGACTCTTCAGGTAACGGATCGTCTTGCCGTTCTCCGTCTTCGTCATCCACTTCGACTTCCACATTATCACTGGCGACCTGTAAATCTTCTGGGGCATCTTCCATGGTCTCAGGTTCCTCGGTCTCTTGATCATCTTCCTCATCTTCCATTTCTAGTTGATCATCATCAACTTCTACTTCATCATCATCTTCTATTTCTTCGACACCATTGTATATGTTGTCTGCTAATTTAATTTTTTCTTGGTCAAGAATGTCTTGTACCTTCACTGTCATAACGTCAGAGAAAATTTTATTTGCTTTATTGTAGTCCTGATCCAATGCATTTTGAATCAAGTCACGCATTTCTTCACTCATCTCGCTCATCCTTTTCATCTCCTTTTACAGGTTTCAATTCAAATTTTTGTCCTGCAGTTGGATTATCGTCTGGAAGTTCCTGTTCTTTTTCACCTTCTTCAGGTTCATCCTCATCCATCTGCTTACTCATAGTTTCTATTTCATCATCTGAAAGTTGTAGAACATTTTTCTGTACCCATTCTTTAGAAAAGTATTCACCAACATAGTTAGCAATCCTATCTAGGGACTCTAGTCTGTTCTGTAACATTTCAGCGTCACGTAATTCTGTAAAGTGATTGTCTTTTACATAATCAACTGTGATGTCGCTCTTCCATGAATCCCAATCATCCTCAGTACAAATACCTTTCATAATGAGTTGTTTCTTTAGGATACCATAAAAAAGGTGAGAGAACCTCATTCTTAGTCTGTCAATAAACTTCTGAAACTTTAGTTCGTCTCTATTAATTTCTGTAGATCTACCAAGAATACCTTGAACAGACTCTTGATCCAGTCTAGACATAGGAACATTCAGTGAACGATACATTCTCTTTTGAAAATAGATAATGTCTTCGATCTGTCCTAGGTTTTCTCCACCTGGCAATGTGCTGATCTCAGTGCCTCGACCACCTTCACGTCTTGGTAACCAGAAGTCCTCAAGTAGTGATTGGTGTTTACGATCATCGCGGATCTCACCAGTCTTAGCATCGTACACAAGTTTATTTCGATATCGTGCCATGATATCTTTCATGTACTGTTCTGCTTTACCACGTGGCAAGTTACCTACATCAATATAAAACATTCGTCTCTCTGGTGCACGTGCTAGACGATAGATAACCAACGCATCTTCCATCATTCTTAATTGGTTGATAGGTTTCAACCCTTTGTGCAAGTGAGACACAATCTTCTTACGATCCTCTGTCAACAGTCCAGAGGTGACATAAGAGACAGAATCATTTGTCATTTTTATACCACTGTTAGAACTGCCAGGTTTTTCTTGATAGATAAAAAACTCTTCAGTATTCTCAACTATCTTTGCTCCTGTTACAGGATCTTTCTTAAATTTTACTTTCTTTACTTTACGCATCTTAGCGGCATCTATAGGACGAACCTCTTGGATACCTTCTTTAGGATTATCTTCATTCAACACTAAGTGGTGATAAAGTCTACCGTCAACATACCATCTACGGAATATGTCATGTCCTAACTCTTTGAAGTTAAGCATAGAGTAAATTGTATCAAATTCTTCTTTAATTAGTTTTTTGATTTTGTCGGGTGCTTCTACTTGGTCAAGGTTTAGATCTAGTGTTTGTTCAAGTTCACTACCAGTAATTGCTTCATTAACAATGTCTTCAATTGCCGCATCCACTTCTGGATGCATCGCGTTTCCGCGATACTTCATTATTAATTGATAGTTGTCCTTTGAATCGTCACCATCCATATTAAGATACTGACCATAATGTGTACCCGATGCTGTGGCATAACTACCACCTTCATCATCCCTTGGGGGAACGATAGAGGGTAGTTTCTCATCTTTTTTTGCTTTGGCACGTTTGATTTCGAAACCAAATAACTTTAATCCATCATTTTCTGCCATTGTAGTCCTCAGATAAAATAGAAGGGCGGCAGTATCACCGCCCTATCTGTTATTTAGTTAACTTGTAGTATTACTTTCCCAGTACTGGTATACCCAAGTACATGTGAATCTTTCGATGTTGTCATTGTCACCGAATGATAATGGGATAGGTGCTAGATCCTGTGGATATGCACCTCGGAAGTTATACGTCTTCAGAATTGCCCCATCTCTATCCAACTGTTCAACTTTCAGATCTGCTTCGTATGCTACAGGAACTCCAAGACCAGTGTTGGCATTGTGTCCATTGATACCATTCATCCAACGCTCTAGTGCGTCACGAATAGCGAAATCTGTATCATTGATAATAGTTGTTGTCCACTCAGCAAATGTACGATCCCCTGCCATCTTCAACTGACGACCTCGGAAAGGTACAACTATTTGACCGAATGTAGAACCAGGTAGTTCTGCAGTTTCGCATAGAAAGGATGTTAGTTCAGGATTACCGTCTGCAAATGCAGGATAGTTTATGGTAACTTGGAACAGATTGGGACGTGCACCCCCACCTTTCAGTTTTGCTTTAAAATCATCGACTCCTAAAATTGCCATTGTTTACCTCCTTACACTGTGCCTACGACTTCTTCGAAGTCAACACCTGTACGAACTGCGACAAAGTTTAGAGTCACGTAGTTGATAGAACGTGCAGGTTTGATAAACACGTTTGCTATAAATTCATTTCTATCTACTACTGCCGCCGTATTGTTGGTATCATCACACACTACTTTAAAGTCTGTAATACCTCTACGACCTTTTACTTCACGAAGTACTGGTTCGATAATGTTGACAAATTCTGCACGAGTAAACTCATCGTTAAACTCGAACATTGCTTGCTCTGCCGCTTTACCAATCGCACGTTCAAGAACCAAGAACAATCTTCTTACATTGATTCTGTCAAATGCGGATGGGCGACCTAGTTTAGTTTTATCACCGAACAACAAGACTCCCTGACCTGGTATATTTGCAATCGGGTTCACACCTGCTTTATACAGTGTGTCCCTTTGTGCTTTAGTCGGTGACCAAGAGATTGCAGTTATTCCCAGATACTGACCACGTCTTGCACCTGCAGGTGAGAACCATGGCGCACGTTGCAAGTCTGTTGCCGCCATAATCCCTGCAGTTGATGATGCGGCAGGAATGTGGATGAATTGATCATTGTACTTATCGTATACCTTTAGGAAGTTACCATCCGAAACAAGGTAAGATGAGTTAGTGAATGTATCCACGGTTGTAGTGATATTGGTTGTTATTGTTGCAGTATTAGTCAGATTTACAACATCTGTCCTTGCAGGTGATGCAGTGACAACGCAGTCTTTACGTAAATTTTCTGCAGTTGCTACCAGATCATTGACAACAGTTGTCTGATCTGCCCGACTATTCATTGATGGTGAGATTAGGAAATCAACTTCTACTATGTCTTTGTCTTCAAACATATCATAACCTGCTAAGACTTCAGATGTTCCTAATGCTCCTGAGTTCACACCCTTATCAAAAGTGTGTGCTGTATGTGTGGTTAAACCAGGATCAAAATCGTCCCCTGAGTCTACCACTCCATTACCACGTGCCACAGTGTAATCAGAATCAAAACCTACAAAGTGTACATACTCTGATCGTCCGTTGATTACATCTTTAGCAAAGTTGGTTGTTCCATCCGCATTCTTAGCATCTTTTGCTACTGATACGAATGGATATCTTTCTAGTACGGAACCTTGTGTTCCTGTTAGTTTACCATCGTGATCTACTACCACAACGTGAATTTCGTCATTGGTTGCTGAACGAGTTGATGCATAATTTGATGTACCTGGTGCGGCATCAAATTCGTTCTTGTATGTCCACGCATCAAATGCTGTGCTGTTAGGTGGGCATACGGATACTTCAAGCGAATTACCCAGATCACCTGCGTAACGTGCTATGAATGTATGTGAATCAGAATCCAGAGCGGCCTCTTGTGCGGCAAAATCATCTGCATTCTTTACGAGTTCCATTGGTAGTGTGTTGTTATTATCTGTTGCCAACTGTCCTATAGTAGAACGAGCATTCTTGGCGGCAGATGTAACTTCACGCACAATCTGTAAAGATCCAGAATATCGTAAAAAGTAAGATGCGCTATGGAAGTCTATGGTATTTGCTGAGTCTGGAGAGGCAAAAACTTCAACGAGTTTTGACTCGTTGTCTATCAATATTCTTTGCTCTGCAGGTCCCCAACGAAAGTTCCCTACGATTGCGCCAGTAGTTGACTGAACGTTTGGTACGCCACCAGTCAGATCTATTTCTTTGACAACAACTGCAGGAGAAGCAGACGGTGTTGAAAGTGCCATTTTATCTTCCTCTGTTAAAAATTATATGTTCCATAATACGATTAGTCAACATACCATTATTTATAATAAAATAATATTACAAGACTAAATCGTCTGGATCGAAGATAAACCTACGTGTATCCTCTTGTATTCTCCACGGATCTTCTTCGTTTTCTATCTTTACTATTGCTTCTTCACCATCATCTATAAAACCAAATGGCACTACATCATTCTCTATTTCTTTCATCTTTTGCTCAAACATCATCTGTTTTAGATTGATATCTGTAAAATCTGAAAAGTATTGGGTAGATACAAAGTATCCAAAAAGAACCAGATTCATCATAAGATCATCATGGTTCCCTTCGGTTGCTTCATAGGATTGACCTTTTGCTTCAAAGGTTGATATCTCTAATATAGTCTGTTCATCGTTGATTGTCAACCTTTTTTCTTCTAAAAGATCTTTTATTGCAGAACAACCTAAACGTTTAGTTTTGCGGTTTATCTCTATCCCTATTGCATTTGCTTTGACCGAAGACTCTACGTGCACGTTTTCATATTCCAAATCATGATATAATCCATTGCACACAACTGTACCTTGGTCATTAGATTCAACCACGACATATGCATTATTGTAAGGTTTTGCAAATTTATAAATAATATTTGGGAAGAGCAATGGCGAGATAGTGTTGTTGCGATATACAGCAACCTGTTTAAATGGGCGAGTGCTAATATCGATCAGAGTAAATGTAGAATAGTCCTGACCTCTTCCCTTCGAAACATCTACCGTCATTACATAATCATGTTTCTCTATAGGTTCTTCATATACCTTTAGTGCTCCACCTTCCATAGTTCTTACAGGTGGTTTTGCTCTTAACCCTAAAAGAGTGTCAGCATTTACAAGTGTATCTCCAGTTCCAAAGAATGTATTACCAAACTCCTGATCAAACTGTAATTGACTTGTGTTAGAAATTGTTTGTTCTTTCCACTTGGCATCTCTACCTGGCACATCCCACCAGTCTACGCGGAACCCTTTGAACTCATTTATGCCTTGGACAGATCCTTCCCATAACTTATGGAACTGATTACCAATACCATTTGCGGTGGATGTCACAATAACTTTTGTGTCTTTACCTGCAGATACAACAGGATAAGTTGACGTATAAAATTCTGCCGCACGTTCTACGAAAGCAAACTCATCAAGATATAAAAGGTTGACAGACATACCACGAATGGAATTCCCACTAGTAGCAGAGGCAACAATACGCGAATTGTTAGAAAATTCCAGACTCCTTTTGTTGACTGCTTTAGAACCTGGTTGAATAAAGAAAGGTATGTTCTCAAGCATGAGCGTGATGCGTCCAAGCATCTCTCCTGCAGTTTGACCTTTGTTTGCGAGGATTGCGACTGTTTTTTCTGGGTTGAAGAGTGCGTACCATAGCAGGTAGGCACACGCACTAATGCTTTTACCAGATTGTCTACATGCGAGGACGATGTTGAATCTGTTTTCTTGGAATTGTTCAAACATCCTCCTTTGGTATGGATATAATTTAAAGTTGACAATGCCATCATCTAATGATATAACTTTACAATAGTTCTCCACGAAGTATATCGGATCAACCATACACCTCTTGTACTCTTGTATTAAGTGTGGTGTCCATTGTTCATTGACACCATCCTTTTTTACATTAGGATTCCCTAGATATGTATTCTTCTGGTTCAACATCAACTACATTATCTTCTCTTAGCATTTTTTGGACATCAGAGGTTGAACCAAGATAAAAGTTATTCTGTTGGTTTTCTACCTGTGGTCTTTCCTCGTCATTCAGTTGCTTTTGTTTTTTATTTAAATCTTGAAGTTTATCGTTGACATCTGCAACATTTTTAATTAAACCAGATAATACTTCATAGGCACGAGGATGCTCGGATTCACGAGCAACCTCTATCATATTCTCAAGTGCGTCTTTTCCCTTCTCTATCAATTCATAGAGAGTATCACGAGAATAGTCGTAATCATTATTTATCTTATTATCATCCATATCATCCGCTTACGGTAGTACCTAATTCTATGCGTTTGAATGTAGATCCGTCATGCATTGCAAGAGTTGGGTTTCCTGAATCTCCGTCCGAAACGTAGATCAATTGACCTGCTACTCCTGTAGGTAGAGTTGCAACTGTATAAGTTCTTAGTTTTACAGTATCTGCACGTGCCTGTACGTGATCGCTATCTATGATACTAACTACGTCTGCACTATCAACTAGTTCTCCCAGTCTTGCTTGAACATGGGCACTATCAATCAGTTGGACAACGTCAGCACTATCTACTAAATCTCCTACTCTTGCCTGAACATGAGCACTGTCAATAAGTTGTATTGCTTCTGCAGAGTCTAGGAATTGTAATGTATCTAACCTAGAGTTTACAAATGTTTGGTCTACTATTCCTGCCAGATGATCTGAGTCAACAAAACTCAAAACATATGATGAGTCAATGACACTCTTTAGATAAGAGGCACCCCCAGTAGAATCTATTCTTGCGTCAAGGTGAGTGAAATTACCATCAAGTTCACTGAACGTAAGTTCACTACCTTTCGTATTTCTTAGTGTAATGGGCATTTATTTCTCCTTACGCACTATCGTCAAATGCCAGATCAATTGTTGTGTCAAACCCAAAATCGCTATCTGGCATACCGATAGCAGTAATAGGATTAGGTGTTATGGTGATGGTCTCAAGTTGGATATCAGAATCCTGACTTGCCCCTTCGTTTTGCTGAAAGACATTTGCGATAGATTTTCTAACAATTTTACCTTCAGTAATAGGTCCATAAAATGTAGTCTTGACTTCAAAAGTTAATGTATATATAATAGTTCTTCGTTGTTCCATAGATGCTTCAAAATCATCTGAAAACGTCACCCCTTGAATTATAACTGGGATATCCTCCTTGAAGTCTGGATATTCACTAAAGGGTTTTATTGTCAAAGTGTATTGCGGATTGAACGTAGGAAGAATTTGTTCTACGATTTGCAATGCATCATCTTGACTCTTAGCATATATGTTAAGATCAAAAGTTATCATATAGGGAACAGGTGAAAAAAACTTTTGCCTATCGTTTACAGTTGTACCAATGGTATTGAAATTATTGACCTTAGTCAATTGCCTTGCATAGTCATAAGCAAAACTAGTAATCTCAAATGACATCCTAGGTAACTTTATGGCAGTCTTTTCATCTGTTTCAAGTTCAGGTGTTTGATTTATTCTTTCTAAAAATTTCTTCCTAGGTGCATAAGCAAGAGGAACTTTTAATTGATTTAAAATTCCACCAGAAGCATTTTTGCGTAGAACGTAGATATTATTGAACAGTCTTCCGAACAGAGAAACCTGCTTTCTTATCTTCTCATGATAGAAGTATGTGCCAAACATTAGTTATTCTCCACGTCACCAAATGGATTGTTTTCTGTAAAGTCTAGGAAGTCAGTACTGTTTGTACTAAAGATATCGTTTTGTTCAGTTTCAGATATCTTATTGTCTTCTGTTACAGAGTTCACTATCAATCCACGTCCTATTACACCACCTCTAGATGTATTTATGATCTCACTGCCAGGTACAAATGTGTGGTATTTACCATCATCAGAACCAACATGTGCCAAGTAGATGTGATCTGAGGAGTCACCTGCAGAGTCATTAACAATTCTCTGGATCTCACCAGTAATCTTGATACCACCTGCAAGTATTTGTTGTACTGTATCACCGATACGATAATCTGAGTCAACTCCAAGATTACCACCAGTAAAGTTGATAGTGGGTGCGGAGTCATAATTAGTACCTTGTGAAGTAAGTGTAAGACTGTTTACTCTTCCAGTTGATAGATCTATTGTAGCAGTAGCAGTAGCACTATCTCCCACCAACCCTGCAGAGTCTTTACCACCAACAATAGAAACCGTAGGAACTGTTGAGTAGTAATTACCACTGTCTGTTAGGAAGATGGCATCAACCTGTCCAATGGTTCCGCTAGAATCAAAACTAATAGATGCCACCGCACTTGCGTTTTTAGTTGGTTTGACAGATACAATATACTGATAAGAACCTGTCTTCTCAATATCTTGGATAGTATCAATACTTGTATCGAAGTCTTCTCCAGTGTATTCAAAGAGTGTACAACGCATTTTGAAAACTGGAACATTTTCTATTTGGTAGAATGGTTGCTCGTGTTCTACGTGTTGAATCTCAAACATTTTATTTGTAAGTGGTAGATAGATCAAGTCTCCCTCAGTTGGTCTATCAGTATCAATCTCATTGTCTGGTCTTTGAACCTGAGTAGTAAATCTCGTTTTTGCAACTACGAATGTTGCTTCGTCTCTGATCTCAACTCCAAAGCGAGTATAGAGATCTCCCTCTCCATCGAACCCTTCTACATTCTCTATGTACATCTCTATCTTATGAGATGTTGGGAATCGAGATGTCACGTCATCTCCTAATAGGTCATCGTGATTCATTAGTTGTCTAGGTAAATAGTAAACATCTTGACCATAGATCTTTAGAGACTCTATTACCAAGTCTGCATAGAGATCCATTTCAGATCTTACTTTTTCCGAGAAGTAGAGGTTTCTTGCCATTGTGTTATCCTATAAAAAAGTCAGAGGGCATTTCATGTTCTAGTCTTATTGATTCTCTTAACCTTTCTATCTCAGTTGTTCCATCATCATATAACTGTCTACCATTGAAGGTAACACCACCTGGCAATTGTACACCTTCAAACTTTATGAGGTTCATTCCCCACTGTTGTTTGAATAGTGCTGTTGTATAATCTTTCAACCACATATCATTGAATATGGATGTATGAGTAGTCGGATCTATTATGGTGTAAACTTCTGCTACAACATACTCACCTTCCTTGACATCTTGATCTTGAAAGTCGCCAAAAATGTGTAATCTATCTTGATGCCTAGACCACTGTACTTGTGGGTGACCATTTAGTTTTGTATCTAATAATGACAGGTATTGTTGCATCTGTTCATAGTAAGCAAGGTCACCTGCAAAGTTCTGCAAGTCTGCTATATCATTTAGCATCATTTGATATTTGATATCAAAGAAATTAAACGATGAATTGAAAGAAGACGCGATTGGAAATAATCTAGTCACGGTCAATACATTAGACGGTATGGGAATATATTCGTTACTAACATCTGTAGCAGTTACAAGATGTTTTAGATATGTCCTTACCGTTGCATCAGAGTGAAACTCTTGATAGTATTGCAGTGCTTCGTCTACACGATCTTCCATTTGATCTTCATCGATATTGATTTCCAAAACTGGATCACCAAGTCGCCTCTTGGCATAATCAATAAGATCTTGTCTTGAATTAGGAACTGCCATAATAGTCTCCAAAAACTAAAAGTATTTGGTACTATTTATAAGTTTTATTCTTTTACTTACGATGCATTACCAGAGGCACCAGATGCATTTACGATTGCGGCAGTAAGTGTAGGTGGATTAGTAACACTATTTCCCCCAGTTGCATTATTCCATCGGTGTATCCAACTACTTCTGTTAAATCCATACCCCAGATAATTATCTCCACCACCACCTAGAGTGCATCCATAAGTGGAGTTACCACATCCACCATGGTTACGAGTGGGCATTTTACCCGAAGAAGCATTGTTGAACCCTAGATCTCCAATGTCTGAAGCATTACCAGGTGTGGCAATTGTTATTCTCTGTATATGTTCGCCAGGATCAGATCCACTATGATAAGTGATGCCACCTGCAAAGCAACCATATGTTCCATTAGAGTTTCCTTCTGCACTATAATGTCTTTGCGTGGCAATATCTCCAAAGTCCGTTGCGCCACTCTGCACTTGAAATGTAAAATAATCCATCGTCCTTGATGGAGAAGTGTAGGTGCTAAACTGTCCTGCTATAACAACCAATCGAGTAGCATTATTGACCGCTGTGGAATTTCTTCGCTCATAGTTGGTAAGTCCGTTATAGTTGGTGGCATCTCCTGCAGTCTGAATTACTATTGTTTGTGCCTTTTGATCTCCATTACCAGAAGCGGCATAACCCCCAACATACATTCCGTATAATCCATCAGATCCTGCACACTGATCATAGTCACAATAACCTTGTGCCGAACCCAATAAGGTATCTCCTGAAAAAGTAGCATTCCCTAATGTTGCGGATGCAAAATACTGTAAATTTAAATTACTAGCATTATATCCTGCCCCTGTAGTTACTATTCTGTTTCCATCTGATACGGATGCCCTTTGACCCGAACCACTGCTTGCCAAGTTTCCAAATGTGGAAGCATTATTATTCCCACTAAGATCCATATATTCTATCGCCTGTGTATTCCCAGTGGTTCTGGAACCTCCAATAGAAAATCCTCTATCACCAAAATATTGATTAGTTCCTACAAGAGGTGGAGAACTGTTGTATGTGAATTTGACAGTCTGGTTTACAAAACTAATACCATCACTGAATTTGAATGAATAGTGNAAATCACCATCAGAGTCTGTTAGATTTCCTGCTGAGACTGCTTCTGCTATCTGCAATTTAGTTTTTGGCGTAAATGTGAAAACAGAAGAATCTATTGTTATATCTACTAAGTATTGTGCAGAGTCTGTTGCAAAACTTTGATTTAGTAAGTTAGGGTTGTCCGAGTCGTTTGCTTTTGCAATTATGGTTATGGGAGTTTGTGAGTCAACAAATGTTCTATCACTATCACTTGGTTCTGTTACAAAGAANGGATTTTTATTTTGTAACCCAGTGTTTCTCCAACCAATGCCATCACTGATATAGTAATTATTGTTACTCTTGACATAGGCACCATCGCCCTGATTTACATTAGTGATTGGTAGTTCGCCAAGACTATCGTAAATAGCAACAAACCCAACACCAAGTTGTGTGGTTACCCCTTGTCTTATTTCTTTGAGTGAAGGCATTTATGCGGCATTTCCAGATGATCCATAACCATAATCTTTTGTGGTAGTAAGAGTTCCAAAATTTTGAGCATTGCTTGGCGTATCTATTGTAATATATTGAATTGTGTCAATTTGGTTTGTGCCTGGATTATAAAATCCCCCCATAGAGACACCGCGTTTAGTTTCAGCATATCCTGCTTGTGCGTTATGAGCAAGACTTGTAAGACAATCTCCAAAGTCTGATCCATCACTTTTTGTAGCAATAGTGAGGTATCTAATCTCATTATTCCAAGAACTGCCACCCAATGAGGCATTACCACCAAAAACTACACCATATGTATTATCACTACATACACCTCTACCACCATTACCATGGCGAAAAGGGTACAAATCTCCAGTGCTTGTAGAGTTACCAAGGGTATCCATGGTAACCCAAGTATTACCGTTATTTATTGAATTAGATGATGCGTAACCTTCAAGAAAACCTAGATAAGTATCGTCATTTGTAGACATAAGATTATGCCTAGCATTTGACATATTACCAAATGATGATGCATTACTTGTGGTATCTATTGTTATGTACTCCATTCTCGCTGTTGGTGAAGTAGTTGCTATGTCACCTCCTCCAATTATACCACGAGTTCCATTACTACCTGCGGCCGCATCATGAGAACCTGTTGCCAGAAGACCAAATGAAACAGCATTTGCTGGAGTTGCAAAATCAACGTATTCCATTTCATCCATATTCCTACCAGATCCTGGTGGAGTTTGTGTGGACAGATGACCAAATCCATTCATTATAACATTTCTTTGAGCACTACTCACAGCAACTACTTTGCTTTTGATCTCCGATACATTTCCAAAAGATTGGGAATTACCAAGAGTTGTAATGTCAAAATATTCTATTTCGTCTACATAACTATAAGTGGCACTGTTCGCTTGACCTGCATTGAAAAGTACTCTTGAACCGTTCCAGTTTGTACCTGTAAAACCAGAAGGTGAGTAAGTTATTGTGACTGCCTTGTTCACAAAACTCAAACCGTCAGACCATTTAAAGGTGTATATAAAATCACCGTTAGAGTCCGTAAGATCTCCTGCCGCTACCGAAGCACCTATTTGTGCGGCAGTCTTAGGAGTGAAGGTAAACACAGAAGAGTCATTAGTTACTGTTGCCATGAATTGTGCAGAGTCAGATCCAAAACTTTGATTGAGAAAGTTCGCGTTGTCAGAGTCTGCCGCCCTTGCTGTAATTATTAAAGGTGTTGCAGAGTCTACAATACTATACGATGCACTTGGTTCGCCACCTGAGTCCCAACGTATGTTCTTGTTGATAAGAGTTGTGTTGAACCAACCATTACCATCAGACACATAGTATCTTTCGGTTGCGGATACAAATGCTTGGTCACCAGATGTCAATCCAGTTATTGGAAGAGAGTCTAATGTATCGTAGTAGGTAACACCACCTACACCCAATGCGGCATTTTCACTTTTTCTAAGTTGACTTAGTATTGGCATATTAGTTCTCTTTCAATATCCATCCATTTGCTACATCATAGTACACTAAACCAACTGCCGCACGATCAACGTCTATAACAAAATCTGTACCTGCGCCCATTATGTTTTTACCATTTCTTCGCAGTGTAATATTGTTGGTTGCAGATGTTCCATTACCATCAATAACTCTGATCTCATCTCCCTGAGATGGTGTGAATGGTAATGTTAGTTGTATTGCTTTGGCAGAACTGTTTACAATGTTTTGAGAATTCAGTGTCAGTTCTCCACTATCATTCCAAACACTCCAGTTGTGTCTAACGTCATTGTCTATGATAGTTTGTACTTGAGATGAGTCAACCCCGATATTATTACCAACAAACTTGGTGACTGTCAAAATGTCTCCAGAGTCTGCCGCTTCTGTCAACGAGACGCTAGTTCCATTTGTCGCGGTGAAGTCATTTGATTTTAGCAATAAACCATTCAAATGGACATCAACTTTATTTGCTTCATATGCAAGCACATTAGCATTGTCATCTGTTCCACTAAAAAGTGTTTGATTTGGAGTTGCCGTAAATTCGAATGCAGTTCTAGATAATGGGACTGCAATACTTGCCATTGTACTAGGGACAAAGGTTGTAATTTTTATCTCGTCTCCACTATCCACTGGAGTTGACATAATTAATGAGACACCATTTTGTGCGGTATAATCTGAAGAGTCTACAAGAGCAATACCATTCAAGAATACGTTTATTCCAGATGCAGTATATTTGAGTTCTTCCCCTCTTCTATCTTCTCCAGTGAATGTTGTCTGATTTGCAGTTGCTACGAAATCAAATGTCTTAGCATTATAATCCTGTGCCGCAAACGTGCTTATGACAAATACATCAGAACCAACTGCCGCAACCGTAAGATCTACTCGGTTACCACCTTGGGTTGTATAGTCAANATTTTCTTTTAGAATATCGCCATTCTTGAAAACTTGGATATTACCTGCAAATTCGAAACCACCTCTCTTCAGTATAGTTCCAGTAACATTTTCAAATATATGTTGCTTNGTNTTGAGTGACGATGATACGTTTGCGTCCAGAACACTGATTGCTAATAAGTCGCCAGAGTCAGCACTATCGAAAAGAGTTATAGTATCTGTAGATAATGTGTAGTCGTTTTCTGCAGAGAGTAAGAAACCGTTTAGAAATACTTGGACAACACCACTTGCCATATCAAGTATAACACCATCGGCATCAGCACCAGTAAATACTGTCTGACCTGAGTCTGCATCAAACTCGAATGTGGTTTCTACCAGAGTAGATTTTACATCTGATCTACCGACTAGTTCAGTTACAGAAACTGAGGCACCGTTTGAAACACCGTAAGTAAATGTTATTGAGTTTGAGTCAACATTGAAGTCTTTACCAAGTCTTTGTGTCAGACCATCAACATATACTTCAATATTATTTTGGTCAGCAATTGTCATGGTAGTGCTTGCTGAGTCAGCACCGAAGAAATATGTTTGACCACTACCTGAAGTAAAATGGAACTTATTGTGAGTTATAGTTCCCTTACTTGAGGNAGATTGTAATAAAGCAACACGATCTGAATCCACTGTGGCATTTATCAATGCGATTGTTGCGGCAGAGTCAGTACCTGCAGTTTGTCTTGCTTGTACGTAATCTGAGTCAATCAATTGAATGACTGTAGCAGAATCGGTGCTTGGTACAACGATATCAGTCAGCATAAAGACAGCATTACCCATGTATCCATGGTTGTAACACTGGTAATGTAAAACCGTAGGTGTAGTATCACTAACAGTTATCTCGGTATATTTTACAGTTGCAGAGTTGAATGCAGTGTTGTATGCACTAGAACTTGCTTGAACACCATCTGCATAATATGTCACACCTGTGCTATATTCTGTCGCTTTTGATGCTTCTTTGTAGAAGACTATGGGGTGCCCATTATTGCTAGAATTACTCTGTTCGAAGCGATAAGTTCTACCTGGTGTAAGTGTGAGATATGGCGAGAACACTCCATCGATTCTATATCCGTTTCCACTTCCAACACCATCATATCTGTGTGTGGCATCTTTTGAATCAACAGTGACTGTGTAAACTTTAGTTGTATCACTATGAGGTGCTCTTAGATCATCGTATCCTGAAATTGATTTTGATACCGTTAGATTGTTACGGATAGTAGCGGCATAAGGAGTATTTACTGCATTAGCATTAGTTTGTAATGAGTTACCCATATAACCATGGTTCTGACACTGGTAGTGCAAGACCGTAGGAGTTGAGTCAGTTACATCAAGATCTACATAAGAACCGTTAGTTCCTGCATTGACACCAGAGTTTGTTACACCTGTGGTATAAGATATTGTTTTTGCCGCGTCAAGGTAAAAACGAATTGGATGTCCACTGTTGGAGTTATCGTCNTGTCTGAACCTTACTGTAGTACCTGGCACTAATTCTAAGAATGGAGCAAACTTNCCGTTGATCACATATCCCATGGTGGAACCTTCACCAAGGTATCTGTGAGAACTATCTTTATTAGAAACAGTAACATCCCAAGTAGTTTGGATGTCGCCACTGTCGTAAGAGAATTCTATTCCTTCTAAATTATTAATACTTGAAGTTGATATCCCAGAAGAAATAATATCAAGAACTTCTGAAGAGTCGATGTTTACTTCTTGTGCTAAAGACTGAATAGTTGCTGAGTCAATTATTTGACTTGTCAGAGCAAACGTTCCTGCACCGCTAGGAATTAGATGTCCGTTTAGAGTTCCACCTATGTTGATACCATCTGCATGACTTACTAAACCTACACCCAAACCAGGTGCTTCAGATCTATAGAGTGCAAAGTTACTGTCTAATATTAATTTTGCGTTACCAGAAGAGTCTTCTACTCTTAGGTCACCAACTATTGTACCACCACCTGCTTTTCTCAAGAAGTCGTTAGATCCTGCTATCGCACCAGATGCTCTCGCAACAACATATGAACTATCAACGATTTGGATAACATCTGCACTATCGACAAGATCACCTAATCTTGCTTGAACGTGTGCACTATCTATTAACTGGATCGCATCTACACTGTCAAGAAGGTTACCCATTCTTGCTTGCACATAACTACTGTCTACAAGTTGGATAACATCAGCACTATCTACGAGATCTCCTAGTCTTAGTTGGACATAGGCACTATCTACTTGAACCAGAGTATCTGAGTCATGACGTGCTGTTGTGTAATATAAATTATTACCTTCTGGCAATCCTGTTGTTGTATGATTAGAGATATCAGAAACTGTACCTGTAACACCACCAGAAAGATTACCTTCAAACACTCTTGCGGCAAGAGTACCAAGGACAAATGATGAGTCTGCTACATTGATAGATCCTTGAGGATCTGAATCATATTCTTCTACAAGTTTCCATTTGTCATCAGAAACATCATACCATAGACCCATGTATGTAAAACCAACACCAGATGCACCAGTGTTTCTGTTTGTCCAGAAACCTGTATCGATGTTGATCGGTGCGGCAACACCTGACCATCTATCACCTGAGTCGTGTCCAGTCGTAGATGCAAACTTTACCGAAATGTTATCGATAGAGTGGATCATCTGGTTTTCAGTAGTGATCGGAACCTTCGTTAGATGTGGACTAGTAAAGTTACTATCATTTCCAAACGCAACTTCAAAAGTATCGACCCCACCAGGTCCTGTTCCCTTACCATCAATTCTTACGTAGTAAGTCTGGGCAGTAGGTCCTTTCATAAACCCTGCAAAGAATGCATCATCAACACCAGTACCCTGATATGTTGTACCTGCCTCACCAATCGCGTTACCTTCATTCAATCTGAAGAACGGAGCACCTGCAGTAACATCTGCAGTAGATACGGCAGTCTGTGTACCAAGAACTGTTAGGTTACCATCAACCTGTAAGTTTTGTCCAACGTGAGCACTAGTCTCAACTCTGAAACTTGCCACACTATGACTTTGTTTACTTAGTAAAAGAACACCATTACTATCACCAGTATCAGATGCTTTTACCACCCAACCCATACACATTGGATAGTTTGGATAGAGAGGAGATGCGTTTTGTTTTGCACCTGGTGTTAGACCAACGAAGAACTGTTGTCCTGCAGTCAAGTCCCCAGTATTGACTCTGTCTAATTTACCTGCAGTGATAATGTAACCAAAAGTTTGATTTGGAATAATNTCTGCAGAAAGACCTTGTGCGTTATATTTTTCTGTATCTGTAGCATCAGCAAGTGCAACTGTAGGGACATGTAAATTATTACTATCGCCATGGTTTCCACTGAAGTATAGAGGAGCACCTCTTGGTATTGTTGAACCACTGTTGTTGAACACACGTTGATGTTCTTCAATACCTAACTGGTGGACAACTCCTTCTACATCACTGAAGTATGCTAATGTATGATGATCGCTATCATAGAATAATCTACCGCGTCTAAACGCAGGGACTGGGTGTGATAACAAATCAACGTTACCAGAAACATCTAGATCTCCAGTAACGTGAAAGTTACCTTGGACACTGTCAAAACTAGAAACGTTAGAATCAATCTTGTCTATGAAGAACTGTGCATCGAGACCATCAAGTTTATCTGCGTTGATATTAGGAAGTGCGTTTATGAATGCGCTATCAACATCACTGGTGATAATATTAGATACATCCACCGTATCCAACACGGAAGGAGCATTTGCTAGATTATTATAGTCTAGGTAAAACGATGCGTCTTGAGCATTTAGTTTTTGTGCATTGAGTGCAAGTGTTGCTGTACCTGCAGAATCTTTTTGTCTTGCCTGAACATAGTCTGAGTCTATAAGTGCAATTACTTCGGCAGAGTCAACTGCCGCTTCAAGCATAAATTGTTTCCAATTACTCGCGGCATTTGGTAGAGAACCTGTAGCACTGTCTCTGCTTTCCCCAACACCTAAACAATATTTGTAATATCTGTCGCCCTCAAAAGTTCCATGAGCATTCTTAACATAGACAATCATACCATCTTGTAATCTTTGTCCAGTTATGTTAGTTACAGTGTCACTATCTACACCGCTTACATATCGCAGTCCACCTCTAAGTTCTGTATCTAATGCAATGGGGTGATTGGAACTAGGACTCCACGTACCTGGCCATTGATTTCTTGTAAGTCCGTTATAATTTGACATCAGTTAATACTCACATAAGTGTTGCCAGGTTGCAAAGTAAGTCCATATATTTTATAGGTCTCTGCATTATAACCTGAAGGTGGCGTATCTGGTTCTAAATCTAATGTGCCTGTAACAGGAGTAACATCACTTAGAAGTCCTGCACTAGCACCAGTCTGAAAGGTTGTTGGTTGTGATGCGGCACTTCTTACCATGAACCAGAATGATCTAGGGGTGGCATTTGGGTTGTTAACAAAATCAGTAAATGTTTTTGTTTGATTTGATAATTCGTTTACTGCAGATTCAAACTGATCAACTGCAACTACGTCTGCCCTAGTGGGCGGTGAAGCAGTACTAGCAGTAAAGATCCATAGACTAGGAAATGTAAAGTTTGCAGTTATTGATGTATCAGTTGCATTGTCTGTTACATTGTATGTAGTGGTTGCAACGCCTGGTGGTCTTCTGAATTCTGTACTCACTGCAACTGATCTCCCTCCAGTGTTATTGTCTTTGTGTATTGGTGTTGTAAATGTCATTGTTCCAGATCCAGTGGTGCTTGAAAGAGATCCACCTGAAGCAGAAACGGTATGAGTAAAATTAGAAGACGATGACATATTAGTTTGGTTCACAGTATAAGGTATAGAATTATAAGTCTCAAGGAACTGATTTCCGTTCAGGTTGCCAAAGTTTATAGTTACATTTGGAGTTTTCCAAGTTGTGCTGAACGAAGCAGTGGTAGCAAAGTTTGCTCCCTGATCATCAGCAAATGTTATTGTTGCAGATGAAGTTCCTCCATTTATGTTTGTGCTATTATCTCTCACTGCCGCACCAGATGCGGAGTCAAACGTGAATACTTGTGTCCAATCCACACCACCTGCAGGAGTCGCACTTTTAGCACCTGCATTGTAGTTACCCAACACTTGACCAACATATGCATCTGTTTGAGTTATCGCAGAAACACTACTGATAAATCGAGTTGGGAAGTCAGCAGGGTTGTCTATCGATACAGAAAACTGAGTTGCTTTCTGATCAAAGTTTAGGTTTGTCTGACCTGTAGCAGTAAGTATTGGACTAAACTGTGCAACCTCAATACGAAGTTTATTGCCAGTAAAATTCATTTCTCGTATTGTATATACTTCTAAGTCAGAGTCAATATAGTTAGTCGCAGTTCTGAACTGACTTGTACCACCACTCACTGTCCATGTAATACCTGCTTTGTTACCATCATTGTTTAGGATATTTGCATCATACAATCTGGTGGAGAAAGATCCACCATCTGCAGTGTTGATTGTGAAATCGCCTGTAGCAGAATCAATCGCAGTTGACGAAACTCCTGCAACTGTTACCGTACCTGCAGAATCTAACTGACCCTGTGCATTTACTTTTAGTACTGGAACTTCAGATGCAGAACCGTATGTTCCTGCAACCACTCCTGTATTTGTAATATTGATTGTGCTTGTGGCAGAGTCGTATGTAATACCTGTACCGCTTGCGAGTGCTTCGTCTAAGTCTGAATCAAAGTTTGCTTTTGTGTAAACTTTTTCTACATCAAATTCAAATACACCAGTGGCAGGATCGTATGAAAGATCACCACCTGCACTTACTGCATGTCTCGCATCACTATCTGCTTTAGCAGATGTGTATATTACATCATCACTGACCGAGAACTGACCAGTAGAACTGTCGTAAAGTATATTGATTCCTGCACTTAGATGTGCACGAACTTCTGCCGCACTAGGTCCTACATAGGTAAATCTACCTGTAGCAGAGTCATATGTAAGAGATCCGTCTCCACTATCATCAAGAAGACTGATTGCATTTCTTACACGTTGCTCTGTAAAGTATCTGTTTGAACTATCCTCTGCAACATCTGCAGTCGTTTTAGTTGCGAGTGCGCTATCGAACCTTGCGTCTGTGTAGTATAAATTCAAACCTTCTGCAAGAGAGTCGGTTGTCTTCGTTAGGAACCTGACATCAAATGCTGAATCTACACGTGCTGTTGTGTAGTAAAAATTAGTTGCCGAGTCTTCTGGCAAACCTGCAGTCGTTCTTTGACCTAAGTCTGAGTCGAACCCTGCATAAGAACCATCAATCGTACCACGTGATCCGTCAGGACCTTGAAGGGTAATATTCGGTGCAAGAACATTTCGGTTGAAGTTCCAAGTATCTGCAGTTGCTTTATAGAAAAGTTGTGCGTTTGCACCACCAACCGTAATACCTGCAGAGTCTGCCGCATTTGCATCTGCCGCACTATCAGCAAGAACAATGTTCTTATCGTTTATCGTTAGTTCTGTTGAGTTGATTGTGGTGGTTGTACCATCAACTTGCAGGTCACCTTGGATAATTACTTTACCACCTGCACCTTGAGGATGAGCATCAATGACGATAGGCGAGGCGGCAGAACTAATAATCTGGTTGTTGCCGAAAGTCATATCGCCAACTTGCATAGAACTTAGGTTGATTGGTGCAGACTCAAGTGTTATCTGTATTTCTACACCATCTGCGATATCTCTTCGCTTGGTGAGAATATTGTCATCACCAATGATATTGAGTTTATCACCTGCAATGATGACACCATCGCCAGATGTATTCTCATCAGCATTTCCTACCACGAGATCTAAATTATCTACGTAATGTTTTGTGGCGGCATCTTGGTTTTGAGTTGGGTTTGCGACATTGACAAGTCTGTCGCTGTCCATGTCTATAGTATTATTGAACCCTGACAGTTTTAGAGTGCCAGAAGTAGAACTGATAGTGTTGTCGTTGAGTTGTAAATTATCTACTTTGAGTTCTAGGTCTTGAGTTATCAGTTTAGCATTATTGTCAACGATAAGAGCACGACCACCCTGCACCTTACCTACAGGAGAACTTAAAAGTCCTGTGTAATATTCACCACCGATAGTTACGTATTTATCAGCAAAACCATTTGAGTCGGGTGTGCCTATACCAATAAAGAGTCTATCACCACCGTCCGAATCACCACTGACAAAAGAGTATCCCAGTTCACCAACTTTTAGGGTCTTGGTACTCTCTTGACCTTCAAGTTGCTTCGTGACTGAAGAGGTCTTTATGAGGATGCGAGATGTCATCTAGAAAGTTCCCCCTTTGACTTCTACTCCCTCAAGTGTACCGATTGCTTCCCATCTACCTGTGGATGAATTGTACTGAATGAGATTACCATCCTGCAAACCTGTTACGTCTACGTCTGCAAGATCGCCAAGTCTTTGAATACCTGCACCCACCACTCTCTTGACTGGTGTACCTATTCTGATCTTGCGTATATGAGTTTGTACTGGGGGTTGTTCTGCCATTTATGTCACCGATGGACTCACTCGTATCTTGCCTTCAAGTATTCTTTCAATGATAGTATTTCCATTAGAGTCTGAGTAAGATAACTCTATATCATAAACATAATTACCAACACGAAGAGCGTCTGTTTGTATGTTGTTTAAAGAGCAAGTTATTATTCCATCGGAAGGTGGTGCGCTGATTGCAGATAGAAATTCAGTAGTGTCGGAAGAATCAGAGTTATAGTTCCTCTTCATCTTTGCCGCTACGCCATAGTTAGTTAAATTTTTGGGATTTCCACTTACATCGACAAGTTCCAATTGAATTGCAATATCTGAACCCTTGTCAAAGGTGAATTTTTCGTACTCTGCCATTTCCCAACCCGATACTAAGTAACTCGTTCATGATTTGTTACGTTTATTTATAATAATTAAGAAGACCAGAACTCGTGTTTATCTACATGTATACGTATTTCATCATTAATATTCTTAACATATTTTTGCCATTGGGATTGTCTTTCTTCTTCAGACATTAGATAGTAGCACTCGAAGTCAACATAGTATAGTGTATCGGATCTTTTCTCTATAATAAAGTTTTCAGGTTTCAGATCGGAAAACCCCCAGTCGCCCTTGATATCCACCATATCTTCTTTTATTATGTGTTGCCAATTTCTAAAAGTGGTTGCTCCCAGTTGTCTTCCTTTTATAAATTCTATTTCAAATAAAATTCTATTATCAACCATTTCATAGGTGAACTTAGGGATCTTTATCCTATTGAAGTCTTCTCTCTGGAGTCTATTTAATCTAACTCTCCAG
>JGI24820J26691_1000041_pt1 | contig 28423 bp, 32 predicted proteins | sample METZYME_5_50m_FD_26691 | JGI IMG/M metagenome (IMG submission 26691) | reverse complement strand
ATATAGCAAATTCATTGTCAAATGTCTTAGTCCTTAATATCGATGGAACTAGGGTTGATCTTTTAAGTGAGGAAAGTTTAGAAGAAATGGATGCTTTCATTGCTACCACTGGTGATTCTCAAAAAAATATAATGTCTTGTTTGATGGCCAAATCTAAAAATATTGGTCGTACAATTGCTATTGTAGATAATACCGATTATTTTGAATTATCTGAGTCTATTGGAGTTGATACTCTGATTAATAAAAAACTTCTTGCTGCCAATCAAATCTTTAGATTTATACGNAAGGGTAACATTTTAGAGTTAAACAAACTAAATAATATGAATGTGGAAGTTCTAGAATTTTTAATCAGTAAAGAATCCAAGGTTAAAGGAAAAAAAATAAAAGATATAGACTTTCCCAGATCTGCAATTATTGGCGGGGTAATTCGTGATGGAGTTGGTAAAATTGCATTAGGTGATTTTGTTATAAAAAAAGGAGATAGAATACTNGTTTGNTCTCTTTACAATGCAATAAATAAAGTTGAAAAACTCTTTCTTTAATTATGTCAAAGTTTAACTACAGACTTNTATCATACATAATTGGTTTGTTGCTCTTATTTAATTCAGCTGCAATACTAATAACCAGTTTTGTAAGTTTTTTGTTAAAGGACGGTTTTTTCAATAATATAATTTATGCGTCATTGTGTTGTTTGGTTATTGGATCAATCATAATGTTTTTTTCAAGGAACCCAACAAAGGTTATTAATAGACGTGATGGCTATCTGATCGTTATTTTTGGTTGGCTTACTATGGTTTTTTCAGGAACACTACCTTACATTTTTACTGATACAATTAATAATATTCCAGATTTAATTTTTGAAACAATGTCAGGATATACTACNACAGGATCTAGTATCATTAGTGATATTGAGTCCCTTCCACAAAGTATTATTTTTTGGAGAAGTATGACTCACTGGTTAGGTGGGATGGGAATTATTGTTTTAGCTATAGCCATACTACCATTACTTGGTATTGGTGGAATGCAATTATTTTCAGCTGAAGCACCTGGAAGTGGAATTAGTGGAGATAAAATTCACCCTAGAATTAGTAATACAGCCAAGAGATTGTGGTTTATTTATATTGGTTTGACACTAGCTGAAACATTATTGCTAAATTTTGCCGGTATGAGTTTGTTTGATGCAATAAATCATTCAATGAGCAATATTGCAACAGGTGGATTCTCAACAAAAAATGATAGTTTATCCCATTGGAATTCTATACCACTAATACAATATATAATTGTATTTTTTATGATTTTAGCTGGAACAAATTTTCTTTTGATATATCTGTCAATTATAGGAAAATTTAAGAAACTTATATATAACACTGAATTTATATGGTTCATAGTTTTAATCTCTTTTTTTGTTATAATCACAACAATTATTTTAAATACAAATATTGATCTTAATTCAACAAATTTTGATCACCCACAAGTTTATGGAAAATTAGAAGCTAGCTTTAGACATGCACTTTTTCAGGTCGTCGCAGTCATGACAACAACTGGATTTGTAACCGGAGATTTTGCCGGTTGGTCCCCATTTTTAACAATGCTATTTTTTGGCTTGATGTTTTTTGGAGCTTCGTCTGGATCAACATCTGGTGGTATAAAAATTTCAAGACATCTAATATTAATAAAAAACGGTTTTTTAGAATTTAAAAGATCGTTACATCCTAATGCAATCTTACCATTGAGATACAATCACTCTGTTGTCAAGAAAGAGGTGGTTGTAAATATTTTGGCTTTTTTTATGCTCTACTTGATTTTATTTATAATTGGAGCTGCAGTATTAAGCACTCAAGGGCTTGACTTTATTTCATCAATTGGTGGCTCAGCTGCATCCATTGGTAATGTAGGTCCAGCATTAGGTTCGATTGGTCCTGCATTTAATTATGAACAGATCACAGGCTTTGCAAAAATCTGGTGTTCATTCTTGATGCTTGTAGGTAGATTGGAGCTTTTTACAATACTAATAATATTCACTCCATATTTCTGGAAAAATCTTTAGTTCAAAAGATTCTTTATTCTATTTACAGCTTCTTTAATATTTTCTTGAGATGCAGCATAACTTATTCTTATGTTTTTTGGACATCCAAATGCATCACCTGTGACTGTAGCAACATGAGCCTTTTCAAGAATAACCATCGCAAAATCAGATGCAGAGTTAATAATTTTCCCAGTTATTTTTTTACCGAAATAATAAGAGATATCAGGGAAAACATAGAATGCNCCATCAGGATTATTTAATTTAAAACCTTTAATTTCACTCAGTAATTTAATAATCATATTTCTTCTTTCCCGAAATTCTTCGATCATATAATTAATTTTTTTTGGTGATTCCGTGAGCGCTTTAATGGTTGCTTTTTGTGCTATACAATTTGCTCCGCTTGTTACTTGCCCTTGTAATTTAGTACATGCTTTTGCAATCCATTCAGGTGCTCCAAGGTACCCAATTCTCCAACCAGTCATTGCAAACGCTTTTGCTATTCCATTTACAGTTATTGTTCTTTCGTACATTCCTGCAATACTTGCAAAACTTACGTGTTTAACACCGTAATTTATATGTTCATAAATTTCATCTGATAGTACAAAAATCTCTGGATATTTTCTTAACACAGATGCTATTTTATTTAATTCTTCAAAGTTAAAAACACTCCCGCTAGGATTGTTTGGAGAATTGATAATTATCATTTTAGTTTTATCATTTATTGCCTTTTCAATTTCTTCAGCATCAACCTTGAAATCAGAACTAATATCACTTGTAATTATTTTTGGAATACCTTCTGCCATTAATACGATTGCAGAGTAACTGACCCAGAATGGCGCAAGAAGAATAACTTCCTCTCCAGGTTTTACTAGTGCTTGAACANCATTTGCAATTGACTGTTTTGCACCAGTTGATACCACAATTTGATTAGCATTATAATTTAAATTATTATCTCTTTTGAATTTATTTGATATTGATTCTTTCAGGTCTAGGTAACCATCTACCGGTGTATAGGAGTTATAATTATCATTGATAGCATCTATTGCAGCATCTTTTATGTATTCAGGTATATTGAAATCAGGTTCACCTAAACTGAGACCAATGATATCAATCCCTTCATTTTTCATTTCTCTAGCTTTTGCAGCCATAGTTAGTGTAGCAGATGCAGGTAAATCATTAATTTTATTACTCAAATATTCTTTCATCAGAAATAAATTATAGTTTTCAAATATATTTAAATTACATTAGTATATATCTTAAAAATGCAGTTGATAAAAAAATATTTTCCACAATTAAATGATATTCAGCTTAATAAATTACTACACTTTGAAAAGCTTATTAAGGAATGGAATAAAAAAATAAATTTGGTTTCAAGAAAAGATGTTGAAAACTTTCAGATAAATCATTTAATTCATTCACTAAGTATTTCAAAATTAATTTTGTTTGAACCAAAAACTAAAGTTTTAGATATAGGAACTGGTGGAGGTTTGCCTGGAATCCCACTAGCTATTTTTTCCCCTAAAACAATGTTTCATTTAGTTGACAGAAAACAAAAAAAAATAGATGTATTAAGAAATATTATCATTGAACTTGATCTTAAAAATGTANTTGTTGAAAGAATTGATGCTCAAGATATTTCAAATGAATATGATTTTATTTTGAATAGAGCAGTTAGTTCTACAGAAAATATATTGAGNATATNCAGAAATAAAATCAAAACAAACAGTTTTAACAAAATTCAAAATGGAATAATATGTCTGAAAGGTGGCAATCTAGAAAATGAGACAGTAAGGTTGAAAAATTTTGAAATTATCAACTTAAATAAGATTTTTTCTGAACCCTTTTTTGAAACTAAAAAAATACTTTATATACCTAATCCATATACTCATATGGATAATCAGTAGGAGGATTATGTGTTCGACTCACTAGCCTAGGACTAACCCATCTTAGTAAGTTAAGTTTTGATCCTGCCTTATCATCAGTTCCAGATGCTCTACAACCTCCAAAGGGTTGTTGACCAACTACTGCACCTGATGGCTTATCATTTACATAGAAATTTCCAGCACTATATTTCAATTTTTTTAATGCATAATCTATACTTTCTTCATCTTTTGATATAAAAGCACCTGTTAGGGCATAGTCTGAAGTATTATCAACTATATNAAGCATGTTTTTCCAATCATTATCATCATAAACATATAAGGTTACAACAGGTCCAAAAATTTCTTCTTGCATAGTTTTAAACTGATGATTTGTGGTAAGAATTATTGTTGGTTCTACAAAATATCCAACAGTATCATCATAATTACCACCGTGTAATATTTTACATTCATCACTATTTTTTGCATAATCTATATAACTAGATATTCTTTTGAAAGCATCTTTGTGTATAACAGCAGTCATAAAGTTATTAAAATCAATGGGTGATCCCATCTTTATGGTTTTTGTTTCTTCCACAACCTTATTTATCAGATTATCTGAAATGGATTCAGGGATGTAAATTCTTGAAGCTGCAGAACATTTTTGACCTTGAAATTCAAATGCACCACGAATAATTGCTGTTGCTGAAGCATCAATATCAGCTGTTGGATGGCAAAAGATAAAATCCTTACCACCAGTTTCTCCTACTATTCTTGGATAGTCTCTATACAATGAAATATTATTCCCAATTTTTTTCCATAAATCTCTGAAAACAGATGTAGATCCAGTAAAATGTAATCCTGAAAATTCCGGATGTTTCAATGCTATATCACTAATCATCTCAGGATCTCCAGTCACTAAATTTATAACTCCATCTGGAAGACCAGCTTCTTTGAAAATATCCATAGTTATTTTAGCTGTAAAAATTTGATTATCACTAGGTTTCCATAAAACTACATTTCCCATTAAAGCTGCACTAGCACACAGGTTTCCACCAATAGCTGTGAAATTAAATGGGGTAACAGCATAAACAAATCCTTCTAAAGCTCTATATTCAAGATGATTAGATTTTCCAGGTCCATCTATAGGTTGTTCATTATAAATTTCTGTCAAATATGATACATTAAATCTTAGAAAATCTATAAACTCACAAGCTGCGTCAATTTCAGCTTGAAAAATATTCTTAGATTGACCAATCATCGTTCCAGCAGTTATTTTAGCCCTATATTTATCAGCTAATAATTCAGCAGCTTTTAAAAAGATATCACATCTTTTTTCCCAAGGTGTATTTGACCATGAACTTTTGTTTTGTATTAAATTTTCAATTGCATCATTTACATGTTTTTCACTTGCTTGAGAAAATGTCCCAACAATATTTTTATGGTCATGAGGTGGTAAGATATCTTTTCGGCTTTCAGTTAAAATCTCTTCACTTCCAATGTAGAGCGGAACGTCTATTTTAGAATTAAACATTTGATTATATGTTTTTTCAACATCTAATCTCTCCTTTGAACCTTTATGGTATCCTAGAACAGGTTCGTTTTCTGCTTTGTAAATTTTTATTTTATTCATTAATTTAAAATTTCAGGGTGTGAAAGTTTTGTTTGCGGAATGTATGCTTTAAATGTTGTCGAATTATTAAGACTAATAACTGAAAAATAACCCATTAGAGTCGCAATTTTTGATCTAGTAAAACAATTCAGATTTAAAGTAATTTTTTTTCCTGGTTGTATGACTGGTTTTTCTTTCAAAATTGAGTTTAGTTTTTTAACACCAAATAATTCTAAAATTTTATTATGCTTTGATATTATTTGAATTGTGTTTTTACTTTTATTGGTGATTGTAATAACATTCTTGTATAAGTATTTAATATTTTTTCTTAGGTATACTTTTTTAATAAAAAAAGCGTTGGTAGAAATTCTTATTCCCTTTAAATTATCTAAATCTGTAATTTTACTTATCATCAAAAAAATATTATTTCTAATTTACGATTTTATCCGAATTTTTTTTTGTAAATCCTACAATTTTATAATACCTGTCAGTTAATTTTTTTTGATAAAGAATTGCCGAGTATTCATTTTCTGTTTGCCAAAAATTTGATAAATTTTTAGCAACTCCATTTACTACTGATACATATTTATAATTGTAATATCCTTGTTTTAGTTTTATAGAATGGTTATAAAGATTTTTTTCTGTTTTTTTTAGCAAATGCTTTTCGCTTATTTCATGGTTATTGAAATTTCCAATTATATATATGTTAGATTCATTATTATTTTTTGTTCTCAGTGAAAAATTTACCAGAGTGTAGTCAGATTCTAAATCATTATTATCATTAAGGCTATTATTTATAAAAACTCCATTTTTATCAGGATTATAAGAATAAATTAAATTTTCAATATCCTCATAAAGTAATGATGAATATAAATCCCCAGCTATTACCTTTCTTATTTCATTATTTGTACCCAATAAGTTTTTAGTGTCAAAACTTAAGTATTCATCACCACCATCAAACAAAATATTATCAAATATTAATTCTCTTGAGGTTTTTAAGGTTGTATTATTAATTAATTTATAATTGTTAAAATTATTATTTTGAATTACAACTAACCTATATTCTGACCTATTATCAAAAGGGCATTTATTACAAAAAAATTTGATTTTAAGATTTTGATGAGTGTCTCTTATTTTTAAATCTTTTGGACGATAGATTTCAATATTTCCAGCATTTACATTTTCAATTACTATAAACTTTCTTTGAAAAATGATGTTATCAGACGAATCTTTTAAACTTAAAATATAATTTCCGGAAACTTTAATTTTAAACTGTTCGTTAGGAAAACTGAAAGTGTAGTTTGTGTATTTTTGAAGTGTATTAAGTGATTTATTATTAGAAATTCTTATATCATCATATCCAGAAATGAACTCATTCTTAAAAATATTTGTTTTATTCCACTGAAAATCATAATGATCAATTGAGTAATAATAATTGTTTGTGTTGTATGACAACTCATCAAAGCTTACATTGATGATTTCGTCCTTATAAAAAACGTACTTCTGAACATTTTTATTTGTTCCAAAAATCTTAAAATTTTTAATTTTTTCGGTCTGTGAATGTAACGCATTACTATAAAAAAACATTAAAAATAAAACGTTAATAAATTGACTAATATTTCTCATAAAAAAACTACTTAATATTAGTAATAAATATTTTACTTCGTCGTATATTTGCGTAGAAATTTATCGGGTTTATGTCAGAAGGCATTAGAATCAAAAAGGGTTGTCCATAAATATCAAAGGTGTAGCTGAAAAAGAATTAAAAAAAGTTCCTTTATCAAACCAACTCGCCCTAATTTTAGACGATTTTCATTTAGTTGTTCCGAAGCTTATTTTGAAAGAAGGTGATACTGTTAAAAGAGGCCAACCAATATTCTATTCNAAGTCTAATGAAAGAATAAAGTTTGTTTCGCCNGCATCAGGAATTATTGAAAAAATACATCGAGGGGATAGAAGAAAAATTTTAGAAATTATAATTAAGACCAATAAAGACGATAATTCNATNAAACATAAAATTCCTGCACTGGAAAAATTAAATTCATCAAACATAATATCATTTTTATTGGATTCTGGTTGTTGGCCTTTAATTAAGCAGAGACCTTTTGATGTTATCGCAAATCCTGAAACTTTACCCAAATCAATTTTTATTTCATGTTTTGATAGTGCTCCTTTAGGTGTCGATTTTGAATTTATTTTAAAAGANCAGATTGAGTCATTTAAATCTGGGTTGGAAGTTCTTAAAAAAATTACATCTGGTAATCTCAACATTGGGTTAAGTCCAGATCAAAAATTTTTACACTCAGAACTAAATGATTTTAATAAAAACATTTTTTCTGGACCTCACCCAGCAGGAAATGTTGGGATTCATATTCATCATTTAGATCCAATTTCACAAGGTGAGTCGGTATGGGTGGTTAAGCCTGAAGATGTATGTATTATTGGAAATTTATTTAAAACAGGAGAATATAATCCATCAAGAACTATAGCTGTTTCAGGACCACCTGTCAAAAACCCAATGTATTTTAAAACAACAATAGGCACAAAATTAAGTACAATTCTAAAAAGTATTGAACTTGATAGTCACGATGAATTTAGAGTTATTAATGGAGATGTCCTTTCAGGAAGAAAGGTGGATAAGGACAGTTACCTTGGTTTCTATAACAACAATATTTCTATTCTAAGAGAAGGAAATAACTACAAGTTATTTGGTTGGATTCCATTTATCAATAATAATGTACCAAGTATATACAGATCATCATTTGGCTGGTTAACTTCTTCCAGAGCCAAGGATTACGATACAAACTTAAATGGTGAAGAAAGAGCTTTTGTTGTAACTGGTGAAATGGAAAAGTTTTTTCCCATGGATATTTATCCTATGCAGCTTATAAAAGAGTGTATGACTGGAAATATTGAAAAAATGGAGCGCCTTGGTATTTATGAAGTTGCACCTGAAGATTTTGGTTTAATTGATTATGCTTCATCATCAAAAATAGAAGCTCAATCAATTGTTAGAGATGGATTGGATTATTTAATAAAAGAAACGTTATAAAATGAATATTAGAGGAATAGTTGATAAAATGAAGACTCCTTTTGAAAAAGGTCAAAAACTTGAAAAGTTATATCCAGCATTCAATGCTTTTGAGACTTTTCTTTTTGTCCCAAACCATACTTCTAAAACTGGAGCACATATAAGAGATGCTATCGATTTAAAAAGAGTAATGATAACAGTTATCATTGCTCTTATGCCAGCTTTAATATATGGTATTTACAATACCGGATACCAATATCTATATCAGACTGGTGAAAGCTTTACTACAATAGATGCCATACTTCACGGTTCTTATAAAATAGTACCAATGATTGCTGTTTCATATATAGTTGGTCTTGGTATTGAATTTGCATTTGCCGTATTTAGAGGTCATCAAGTTAATGAAGGATATTTAGTTACTGGTCTGCTAATTCCCATGATAATGCCCGTAGATATACCACTATGGATGGTTGGTATTTCTGTTGCTTTCGCTGTATTAATTGGTAAGGAAGCTTTTGGAGGTACTGGTATGAATATTCTCAACCCTGCACTTACTGCAAGAGCATTTGCATTTTTTGCTTATCCAACATACATGTCTGGTAATCAAGTATGGGTTTCTGAAGCATCTAATGTGGATGGTGTTTCAGGTGAAACAATTTTAGGTATGCTTGCTGCTGGTAATAGTCCTGATCAATACAGTATGCTTGATATGTTTATTGGATCAATTCCTGGTTCTATTGCTGAGACCTCAACTCTAATGGTGTTAATAGGTGCTTTTATTTTAATATATACCGGAGTTGGAAGTTGGAGAATAATGGTAGGTTCATTAATTGGAGCTGCTTTGACAGGATTCCTTTTTAATCTGTGGGGAGCAAACGAACTAATGAGTTTTAATTGGTTTAACCAATTAATTGTTGGTGGATTTGCATTTGGAGTAGTTTTTATGGCAACTGATCCTGTATCAGCTGCTCAAACATTAAAAGGTAAATGGATATATGGAATATTAGTTGGGGTTTTCTGTATTTTAATAAGAGTCTTCAATCCTGCTTATCCCGAAGGTGTAATGTTAGCTATTTTATTAATGAACGTATTTGCACCAACAATTGACCATTACGTAATTGAATCTAGTGTAAAAAGAAGAGAAAAAAGATTTCTCTCTAAATTAAAAACCGCATAATGAATAGAGATTCTAACATTTATACTTTTTTATTTGTAGGAATAATGGTAATAGGTATAGCCTCAATACTAGCATTTACTTCTCAAACATTAAAACCAATGCAAAAAGAGAATGTTAAAAATGAAAAAATGCAAAATATTTTATCTACTGTTGGAATTAATGTATCAAGAGAAGAAGCAAAGGATCTTTACAGTAAGTACATTACTAAAGAACTTGCATTAAAAATTGACGGTACTGTAAATCAAAACATAAACCCTTTTTCAGATTTAAATCTTGCTAAAGAAATTAAAAAAGATTACAATGAACAACATTTCCCTTTATATATTGCTGAAATTGAGTCGGAAAAATATTATATAATAGAACTTAGAGGCGTTGGATTATGGGATGCAATTTGGGGTTATATGTCGTTAAAAAGTGATTTTAACACTGTCAATGGTGTNTCTTTTGATCATAAAGGTGAAACTGCAGGNCTTGGAGCTGAGATCACAAAAGATTGGTTTAAAGAAAGTTTTATTGATGAAAAAGTTTTTAATTCATCCGGAGAGCTTGTTGGAATTACAGTTTTGAAAGGAAATAATGATCCTGGAAATAAAGATAAAGATGACCACGAAGTTGATGCTATCTCTGGATCAACAATTACTGGTGATGGTGTTACAAATATGATTATTGAAAGGTTAAACAATTATTTACCGTACTTAGAAAAATTAAATGTTGCTCAATTATAATTGATGAGAAAAGAAAATAACAAAAAACCAATTTTTTTATTTATAGGAAGGAATGATGAACCAATCTTTTCTAAGAAAAATAGAAAGTTGCTTTCTGATCCTCTTGACGATAACAACCCAATTACAGTTCAAGTNCTTGGTATTTGTTCTGCTCTTGCCATCACTGTTCAGCTTAAGCCAGCTATAGTTATGACTATGTCTGTAATTTTTGTAATGGCAGCTAGTAATGTTATTATTTCAATTTTGAGAAATCTTATACCAAATAGAATTAGAATTATTGTATTTCTAGTAGTGATNTCATCATTGGTAGCNTTGGTAGATCAGTTTCTNAAAGCTTATGCATATGANGTAAGTAAAGAACTTTCAATTTTTATTGGCTTAATTGTAACCAATTGTATAGTTATGGGCAGATTAGAAGCNTTTGCTCTTGGTAATGGAGTATGGAAATCCTTTTTAGATGGTATTGGAAATGCNATNGGATATGGCATAATATTAATATTAGTTGCATTTTTTAGAGAGTTGTTAGGTTCTGGTAATTTGATGGGATATCAAGTAATCCCNGATTTCATTTATGAAATGGGTTATGAAAATAATGGACTGATGTTATTGTCACCAATGGCTTTAATAACTGTTGGTNTAATNATATGGGTTCAAAGATCAAGNAACACTAATTTAATAGAGGAGAATTAATATGTTAGAACAATATTTAAATTTATTTGTCAAGAGTATTTTTATTGAAAATATGGTTTTTGCATATTTTCTTGGTATGTGTTCTTATTTGGCTATATCAAAAACATTAAAAAATGGTGTAGGGATGGGTTTTGCTGTAATATTTGTATTAACTATAACAGTCCCACTGAACTATTTAATTTTTGAATATTTACTTTCTGATGGAGCATTAAAGTGGATCGGACCAGAGTATGCAGAACTAGATCTTAGCTTTTTAAGCCTTATAATGTTTATTGCTGTCATCGCATCTATGGTACAATTAGTTGAAATGATTGTAGAAAAGTTTTCACCTGCACTTTACGGATCATTAGGAATATTTTTACCGCTTATTGCAGTTAATTGTGCAATCCTAGGTGGTTCACTTTTTATGCAAATTAAGGATTTTTCAGGTGTTTCAGAAGCTGCCGTTTACGGATTTGGTTCAGGTGTTGGTTGGTTTTTAGCGATTGTTGCAATCGCTGCAATTAGAGAGAAAATTGCTTATTCAAATGTTCCTGCACCCTTGAGAGGTTTGGGTATAACTTTCATAATTACTGGATTGATGGCCTTAGGTTTCATGAGTTTTATGGGTATTAAATTATAATTAAATGAGTGTCTATACATACATACTAATAAGTGCCATCATATTTATATTAATAATTTTTGTTTTAGTAGCTATGCTTTTAGGTGTTAAGGCTAAACTTTTACCATCTGGACCAGTAAAAATTTTAATAAATGATGAAAAAGAAATTGAAGTTGATTCAGGTAGTACATTACTTTCAACTTTAGGTAATAACAAAGTTTTTTTGCCCTCTGCATGTGGTGGTGGAGGAACTTGTGTTCAATGTAAGTGTATTGTCAATGATGGAGGAGGTGAAATATTACCAACGGAAGTTCCGCATTTCTCTAGAAAAGAGATAAAAGATGGATGGAGATTAGGTTGCCAAGTTAAAGTAAAAGAGAATATGAAAATTCATGTTCCAGAGGAAGTTTTTGGAATCAAAAAGTATGAAGCTAAAGTTGTTAGAAATTATAATGTTGCTTCATTCATAAAAGAGTTTGTTGTTGAGATTCCAGAGGAGATGAAATACAAAGCTGGAGGATACATTCAAATTGAAATTCCAAAATGTGAGGTTGATTATAAAGATATTGATATCACTTCCCATCCAAAAGAACACCCGGATGATCCTAATAAATTTAAAATGGAGTGGGATAATTTTGGTTTATGGGATTTAAAAATGAAAAATGATGAAGATGTTGAGAGAGCTTATTCAATGGCCTCTTACCCAGCAGAAGGAAGAGAAATCATGTTAAATGTACGTATAGCAACACCACCTTGGGATAGAAATAAAAATACATGGATGGATGTAAATCCTGGGATTGCCTCCACCTATGTTTTTTCAAAAAAACCAGGTGATACTGTTACAATTTCAGGACCTTATGGTGACTTTTTTATAAATGAATCCGATGCTGAAATGTTGTATGTTGGGGGAGGTGCTGGTATGGCTCCCAATGAGATCACATTTATATCACTTATTTAGAACTATAAAATCAGGTAGAAAAGTTAATTTCTGGTATGGAGGTAGATCAAAAAGAGAATTATTCTACGTAGATCATTTTAGAGCTCTAGAAAAAGATTATCCAAATTTTAAATTTTACATAGCTCTTTCAGAACCACTTGAAGAAGATAATTGGAAAGTTAAAGATGGTCTTGATGGTGAAGGAGATGGTTTTGTAGGCTTCATTCATCAAGCAGTTATTGATAATTATTTATCTCATCATGAATCACCTGAGGATATTGAGGTTTATTATTGTGGTCCTCCTTTGATGAATAAGGCTGTTGATAAAATGGCTTTAGATTTTGGTGTTCCCCCTGAAAATATCAGATTTGATGACTTTGGAGAATAGCATTAATTCTTTTAAACATTTACTTTTTTTACTGATATTTTATTCACTTATTTCCTGTGGATATTATTCGAAAGAGTTCTCTGGATCAACCTTTGGAACATATTATAAAATAAAATATTTCAGTGATGAAAAAATATATGTAGATCAGAAAGAAATTGATTCTGTTTTTACAGTTTTTAATAATTCTTTATCTACATACATAAATGATTCGAAAATATCAAAAATAAATAGTGGTCTTGATATCGAGTTAGACGATTTATTTATTGATGTGTTTAATAAATCTAAAATTATTTATGAAAAAACAAATGGGATGTTTGACCCATCGATTGGCTTATTATTAGAATACTATGGTTTCGGCCCCAATAAAAAAATTAATTTGATTGATGAAAAAGAAATCAATTCAATAATGCAATCTGTAGGTTTTAATAAATTATCAATAGCAGAAAAAAGTTTAATTAAACAAAACCCATTGACTAAGCTTGATTTTAATGCTATAGCAAAAGGCTATGCAGTGGATATATTATCAGATTTAATAGAAGCAAAAGGGATAAAAAATTATCTCATTGATATAGGCGGTGAAATTAAATCAAATGGAATGAATATTAAGAATAACAGCCCATGGACGGTTGCAATTAATAATCCTGATTTAAGCTCTAAGGATAAATTTTATAAAATAATTAATCTAAAAAAATCTGCATTAGCAACCTCAGGAAATTATAGAAATTTTAGAATCGATCCAACTACTGGAAATAAATATGTACATACGTTAAACCCAATCAATGGTAAATCTGAACAAACTAATATTTTGAGTGTTTCTGTTTTAGCTGAAAATTGTTTTGAGGCTGATGCTTATGCTACTGCTTTTATGGCTAGTGATTTTGAGAACTCATTAAGATTAATTGAAAAAAATAATGAAATAGATGTTTACATTATATATGTTAATTCTGAAAATGAAGTTGTGGATTATTACACAAGTGGTTTTGAAAAAATTTTTAATTAAATCTTTCGACAAACAGGTATAACTTCATCTTTTACAAGCCCATATTTTTCGATTTCATTTTGTGTAAAATTATCAGNATANCTTATTTTTTTTACTTGAAAACCTTTACTTTCTATTTTTTTAAAAAAGTCTTTTCCATATGTTCTTAAATGATCATATTGCCCAAATAGTTCATTACGCTTTTTACCGTCTTTGATATCTCTACCATCAATAGTTTCACTAATTTCTAGGTTCAGTGGAACTTGTAAGATAGCAACTCCTTTTTTCTTTAAAACCCTGTGTAATTCTTTAATAGCTAATTCATCATCATATACGTGTTCTAAAACGTGATTACACAATACAAAATCAAATGAATCACTTTGAAATGGTAAATCACAAACATCAACTTTATATTCTGCTAATGGCGAGTTTAAATCAGCTGTGAAATAATTTTCAAAATGTTTTTTAAAATAATCATAGAAGCATTGTTCTGGTGCTACATGAAGTATTTTATTATTTCGATTAAAAAAAGATGTTTCATTCTTAAGATAAAGCCATAATAATCGGTGCCTCTCCAATGATAATGTTCCTAGTGACAAAGCATTTCTTCTTGTTTTATTATAACCATAAGGAAAAAATTTTGAATAAGACTTTTCATTTATTGGATCTATATATTTATCTCCTGAAAATATAATATTAAAAAGAGGTCTTAGTTTAATACTTAAACTTATCAACAGTTTCCTTGAGAATGTATTTAGTAAAAATTTAATTAGAAATTTCATTCCATTTAAATTCATTTTCCTCATTTGATTTAATTCCTAAAGCGTTGTATATAAAATCAAAAGTTGATAAAAGTAAGGGTTTACCGTCAATCATTGCGACGTCATGTTCAAAATGAACGCTTGGAAGTTTATCTGCAGTTTCAACAGTCCACCCATCACTTAAGAAATTTACTTTTTCTGTTCCCATGTTAATCATAGGCTCAATGGCAATTACCATCCCATTAACAAATTTTTTCCCATTTCCTTTTTTTCCAAAATTTGGAATTTCTGGACTTTCATGTAAGTCCTTACCNAGACCATGACCGACTAATTCACGCACAACACCGTATCCATTAGATTCATTATGCTTTTGAATAGCATAGCTAATATCTCCAACCCTATTTCCTTCTTTAAATTCTCTGATGCCTAAGTAAAGTGATTCAAGAGCAGTATCTAAAAGTTTTTGAATTTCATTAGTTACTTCTCCAATTTTAAAAGTATATGCATGATCACCATAAAAACCATTTTTTAACACACCACAATCAATCGAAATTATATCACCATCCTGTAATGGTTTTTTATTGGGAATACCATGAACAACCTCATAATTTGGACTAACACATAGTGTATTTGGAAAATCATACATTCCCAAAAATCCAGGTTCAGCATCATTATCTCTTATAAATTCCTCTGCAATTTTATCAAGATATAGAGTTGTTATTCCAGGCTTAATTTCTTTTGCTAATAATCCAAGAGTTTTTGAAACAAGTTGTGCACTTTCACGCATCAACTCAATCTCTTCAAAAGATTTTAATATAATTTTTTTAGAATCCATAATATGCATTTTCATAGCCTGATCCATCAAGAATTTTTAAAATGTCTTTTTCAATCGATTCAATTGTTAGCTCTACAATTCTGTTTATTTCTNCACCATCTTTGTAAAATATAAAAGTTGGAACATTAATTATTTCATATTTTGATTCATCCTGTCTTGGATTTTTCTTATCAACATCTAACCCGATAAGTTGAATTTTTCTATTACTAAATTTTAAGTAATCCATCAATTTAAAAAAGCCTGGTACGTTTTCTCTACTATCGCTACACCAAGTTCCCATAATAACCTTAATTGATAGTTTTCGGTTTAAAAGTTTTTTGATTTTATCAGCAGTTTCAATATCTAATTCATGATTATTGTAGTTTTCAGTAAACCAAGAATCGTATGGCGGTTTTGTTAAATCTTTTCTTTTAAAGTCCCCAATTAAATCAACATATTCAATATCCTTATCAATTAGATCATTATTCTTATTTTTTGGATTTGAATTTTTACATGACATAAAAATTACAAGTAGTATTAAAATAATTTTTTTCATACTAGATATTTTCCTGTCATTTTTGATGGTTTTTCAATTCCCATAATTTTTAATATTGTTGGTGCAACATCAGCAAGTATTCCATTCTTTACATTATCAAAATCTTTATCTAAAATTATTATAGGTACTGGATTTGTAGTATGAGCTGTATTTGGAGTCCCATCATTGTTAACCATTATATCACTATTCCCATGATCTGCTATTATTATAATAGAATAATTTTTTTTAAGAGCTTCTTCGACAACTTGTTTGGTGCATTGATCAACGGCTTCGCATGCCTGTACTGCAGCATTGAAATTCCCTGTATGTCCAACCATATCCGGATTTGCAAAGTTTAAACAGATAAAGTCTGCGTAATCATTTTTTATTTCAGGTATTATGGAATTTGCAATTTCATTTGCACTCATTTCAGGCTTTAAATCATAGGTTGCGACTTTGGGTGACTGACATAAAATTCTCTTTTCACCATTGAATTTTTCCTCTAAGCCACCATTAAAAAAGAAAGTTACGTGTGGATATTTTTCAGTTTCAGCAATTCTGATTTGCTTTTTATTTTTATTTGCTAGAACTTCTCCTAATGTATCTTTTAAATTTTCATTTTCATAAATTGTAGACACATTTTCATAATCATCATTATAGCTAGTCATTGTTAAAAACTTAAGTCCATTTTTTTCATACCAAACTCATCCAAATTATATTGAGTTAAAACTTCGGTGAGTTGACGTCCTCTATCTGTTCTAAAATTAAAAAACACTACCAAATCACCATCCATTATTTTTGCATTTGGTGTTTTATTATTTTCACTAATCACAATAGGTTTGATAAACTCATCAGTAACCCCTTGTTCGTATGAAATTTTAATGGATTCTAGTGGATCATTGGATATTGAACCGATACCTTTTACCAATAAATCATAAGCAATTTTTACTCTATCCCATCTTTTATCTCTGTCCATTGCAAAGTATCTACCACAGATAGATGCCAGCTCAGTGTTCTTATGTTTTAAATAAGTAATCAGTTTTTTAATATGATTTATTCCAGATTTTGGATCTACATCTCTACCATCAGTAAATGCGTGTATAAATGTACTATTACTGTTTTTGGATTCAATTAAATCTATTAATTCATATAAATGTGAAACGTGAGAGTGAACTCCTCCGTCAGATAATAAACCAATTAAGTGAATATTTTTTTGATTAGAAATAGCATTATCCACAAGCTCGTTTAATTTTTTATTTTTTCTAAAACCACCTGTTTCAATTTCTTTATTAATCTTAGCTAGCTCCTGAAAAACAATTCTTCCTGCTCCGATATTCATATGTCCGACCTCACTATTACCCATTTGACCTTTTGGAAGTCCAACGCTTTCACCATGTGTTAAAAGTTGAGCATTAGGATAATTATTAATTAGACTATCATAAAAAGGGGTTTTAGCCTGATCGATAGCTGATTTGTCTTTGTCGGATGAAATACCCCAGCCATCAAGTATTAAAAGAATTAATTTTTTGTTACTTTCCAAATTAATAGTTCTAAACAAATTTAGCTATAAATTATTATTTCAAATCTGGGTTGATTTCAAGAATATTATTGTTTATATAATTAGCAATAAAATCATCACTAAATAATTCCTTTCCTTCAATATCAACTTTTGAAATAACTTCAACAATATCAATTTCTAAAAATTTAGATAAATATTTTTTTGAGACAGGTAGATAGCTATAATGCCATGGTTCATATTCAAATCCTTTTCTGTTAGGTTTATTATCATAAGTCAAATGAAAACCATATTCATTTGCATTCATATCCATCCATTTTTTAAGCTTATGAAAAATTCCTCCACTTTCATATTTATCTGAAATTAAAGGGTTTTTTTCGTTTTTAAAATCTTCATCTATTACGTCAATTTCTGTACCCCAATGATGTCTTGATGTTCCAGGAATTGTAGAAAATCTTATGATCTCATTAATAGCATCAATTGCACTTAAATTATATTCTGTTGTAAATTTTTTAAACTTTGAGTTCCAAATCATTTTTTGTCTATCAAAATCACGAAATCCAGAGACAATTTTAATTTTAATTCCATCTTTTAGCGCAGCCTTTCTCATTTTTTCAAAAGCTGTAAATGTATTTTTTTCTAGTTGTATTGTATCACCAACTAAATCATTGTGTTCTATTCCTAATAATATTTTATAATCAATCTTTTGAGAATTCATCAAATTAAATCCAAATACTAGTAATACCAAACATAATAATTTATGATTTATCATAGCTCTTTATACATTAGATAATGTAAACCAATTTGTCCAATAGAATATTTAATATCACTATTAATATAATTTAATTTTAAATAAAAATTTATAGCACTATCTCTGGCATTCATCCATACATTTTTAATTTTTAACTCTTTTAATTTCTTTTCAACCTCAAATACTAATTTTTTACCAATTCCTTTATTTTGAAATTTAGAATCAACACACAACCCTCTCATTTGATAACAATTTTCAATTTTCATTTTCTCACATTTATTGTTTATTAATGAAACAGCTCCAACCAGTTTATTAGAAATGAACGCACCAAGATGATATGAATCTAAATCATTATCACCTTGAAATCTACAATCATTTGGATTTATATTATTTCTAAGAATTTTACTTCTTAAAAATAGCAGCTCATTTGATTTAATTAATTTTATAGTTAAATTCAAGAAAACAAATTTACTTATTAAAATAAGTAAAATTTTTTTTGCGGGAGTAGCTCAGTTGGTAGAGCGTCAGCCTTCCAAGCTGAATGTCGCCGGTTCGAACCCGGTCTCCCGCTCATATAAAATTATAGTTATGAAAAAATCTCTAAAATTTTTTTATCTAGCTCTAGCAATTTTTTTTGTTGCAATNGGATACAAAAGTTTATCTAATGATGATGAGTGGGAGTATATTTTTAATGGAAATAATCTTGATGATTGGACTGTTAAAATTAAAGGCTATCCAAGTGGTGAAAATTTTGGAAATACTTTTAAAGTAAAAGATGGAGAAATTCAAGTCTCATACGAAAACTATGAAAATTTTGATTTTAGATATGGTCATTTATATTATACTAAGAAAAAATATAAAAATTATCATCTTAAGTTAGAATACAAGTTTTTTGGTGAACAAGCAAATGGAGGTGAAGGTTGGGCCACAAAGAATAGTGGTGTTATGTTTCATAGTCAGCATCCCGAAACTTTATTGATAGATCAACCATTTCCAGTAAGTATTGAAACACAGTTTTTAGGAGGACTTAGCAATGGTTCTCGTCCAACTGGAAATTTATGCACACCAGGAACAGATGTGGATATCAACTCTGTTAAAGTTAAAAAACACTGCACCAGATCAAACTCAGATACTTACAATAATGATGATTGGGTAGAGGCAGAAATTATTGTGTACTCCGATTCAATAGCTCACCACCTTATAAATGGAAAAACTGTTTTAACTTATACGAATTTGAGATATGGTGACGATGGTAGGCTTCCTGAAAACATGATTCATAAAAAGGATCAAAAGCTTAGTGAAGGATATATTTCTTTACAATCAGAAAGCCACCCTATAAAATTTAGAAACATTAGAATTAAATCATTGAATTAGCATGAGAGTCTTTTTAACCTTATTTCTTTTATTAGCAACAAATTTTATCTTTTCACAAGATGACTATAGAACATGGATTAAAGGAAAAGTTCTTTATAAAAATGTAAATGTAAGTTCAGCAAATGTTATAAACAACACTTCTCAACAAGCTACGACAACTAATGATGATGGTGAATTTGAAATTGAAGTGAAACTTAATGATAAACTGATTTTTTCATCTGTTCAATATCAAATTCGTGAATTAAACATAACAAAAGAAATTTTACAAAGAAACAGGATAGTAATAGATGTTAATGAGAAAGTAAATGAGCTGGATCAGGTTGTTGTAACACCTGAAAATCAAGAAAAGTTTTTAGATTTAAAAGAAGAAGAATTTAAAAGATTTGACTACAGTTTTGACAAATCTACTAGAGTTAACAATGTCATTAATGAGCAAGGTAAATTAAGAGATGGGATTAATTTTGTAAATCTTTACAGACTAATTTCAAACACTTTAAAAAAAGACTCGGAGGAAAACCAAACCACTTATAAATATAATCCAAGTGATCTTTTGAGGGAGCTTTATGATGATGTCTTTTTTACTAAAAACTTATTGATTCCAAATGATCAAATAAATGAGTTTTTACTATACTGTGATGATAATTTCCCTGATAGAATTTTACTTAAAAAAGATAATGAATTTGAGTTAATAGAGTTTCTTGTTAAACAAAGCAAAAAGTTTATTAAGAGTATTGCCAAAAATTAACTACATATTATTGATACTGTTATTTACAAACAGTTTATTCAGCCAAGAAAAAAACTTTAAAACTCTCATTGGCGAGGTTATTAACGATACAATTGATGTCAGCGGGATTCATGTAATAAATGGAAGCTCCGGAGGAAAAACTATAACTGACAAAGACGGATTTTTCAAAGTTGGTGTCAGAAAAAATGATTCTATCTACTTTACATCTGTGCAAATAAAAACACAAATGATTATAATAGAGGAACCCATATTTAAATCGGATTCTATAAGGATATACCTTGAACCAATTGTGAATGAATTAGAAAGTGTTACTGTTTCACCTTACAATTTGTCTGGAGATCTTCTATCTGATATGAAAAAAATAGAAGAAAAAGAAGTGTTTAATTTTGATGATGCAGGAATACCGGGCTTTAAGGGCGAGCGTAAAGAAAAAATAGTATATGATAACAGTTCAAGTATCCTTGTTAGTGTAATTCTTTTACCTTTAATGCCATTAGACATTGATGCTGTTTACAAACAACTTAGTGGTTATTACAAAACACTGAGGTCAGCTAGACAATTAGAATCTAGGTCAGGTGCAGCAGCAGACATTATCCAATTTTATGGTGTAGATTTTTTCATAGATAACTATGAATTGCAGATTGATAATGTATATGAGTTTGTTTTGGGATCAATGGAAAATTATGATATTGAGAGAGATTTTAGAAATTCAAGACATTCTTTAGTATTAAATAGTTTTAAAAAATTTCATGAATCCATTGATAACTAAATATCTTACGTTTTTATTGATATTAACTATTCATAAGTATTATGTAAGTTCAACATTAATTGATTATAGTACTAATACCAAAACTCACCAGTTGAGTTTAAAAATATTTCATGATGATTTAGAAAAAGATTTGGGTTTTGACACAAATGAATTGGATTATTCTGACTATGCTAATACCAACCTAATTATTAAAAATTATTTAAAAAATTATTTAAAAATTTATAGTGAAGAAGGAGAGTTGCAATTGGATTATTTAGGTTTTGAAAGAAAAAATGATTTGGTAATTTATTATGTTGAAATTTATAACCCTATGAAATTAAAAAGTTTTATTGTTGAAAATAAGATTTTATTCGACTCATTTAAGAATCAAAAAAATATTATTCTATACAGAAACAATAATTATAAGAAAAGTTTCATTCATACATATGATAATTTTCAAAGTATCATATCAGTTCCATAACTATATATTTATTAAATTTATTCCAAATATTTGATCATGAAAAAAAGCCTTATCACATTATTTATATTTTGTTTTAGTATTCCATTTAATTCATTTGCTCAAGATGAAAAACAACAAGGACACACAAATATCAATAAGTTTCGACAGTTATATGATGAGTTTGCAAGCCCGAATATCTATAGAACTGCATCAGGTGCCCCTGGTCCAGCCTATTATCAACAAAGAGCTGATTATAAAATAAATGTTGAGCTTGATGATAAAAACAAAAAAATATATGGTGATGAAACCATTACTTATACAAACAATTCCCCAGAAACATTAAGTTACTTGTGGGTTCAGTTGGACCAAAATGTAAGAAAAAAGGATTCACCTAGTTTAGATATTGATTCAGAAGGTGTAAGTATAGCCTATATACCTGATTCATTTGATAAGGAATATCTTAAGAATCCTTTTGATGGAGGATTTAATATTGAATATGTTAAAGGTGTTGATAATAAGCCTCTTGATTATATAATTAATCAAACAATGATGAGGATTGACTTACCAAATCCTATTTCCACTGGACAAAGTTTTGCATTTAAAATTAAGTGGTGGTATAATATTAATGATCATGTTAAACAGGATGGAAGGTCTGGATATGAAACGTTCCCCAATGATACAAATAGAGCTTATATAATTGCTCAGTTTTTCCCAAGAATGTGTGTGTATAATGAGGTTGAGGGTTGGCAAAACTATCAGTTTTGGGGTGATGGAGAATTTGCTTTACCATTTGGAGATTATGAAGTTAACATTACAGTTCCGTCAGATCACATTCTAGAAGCAACAGGTGAATTAGTTAATCGAAAAGATGTATATACGAAAGAGATGATGAAAAGATACAATCAAGCAAAAAAATCTTATGACAAACCTGTAATTATAGTATCTCAGGATGAAGCAATCGAAGCTGAAAAAACTTTTTCTAATGACAAAAAAACCTGGAAGTTTGCAGCTAAAAATGTTAGAGATTTTGCATTTGCAACATCCAGAAAATATATTCTTGATATGATGGCTGTGAAAATTGGAAGTGAAGATGTAATGGCTGTATCAATATATCCCCGTGAGGGTAACCCTCTTTGGGAAGAATATTCAACCATTACAGTTGTTGAAGCACTAAAATCTTTTTCAAAATATACTTTTGATTATCCATATCATAAAGCTGTTTCAGTTCACGCACACCAAATTGGAATGGAATATCCAATGATATGTTTCAATTTCGGAAGGCCTAATATTGATGGCTCATATTCTGATGATGAAAAATTTGGAATGATAGGCGTTATTATTCATGAAATTGGTCATAATTTTTTCCCTATGATAGTTAATAGTGATGAAAGACAATGGGCTTGGATGGATGAAGGTTTAACTACTTTTGTTCAGTATTTAGCAGAACAAGAATTTGGTGAAAAATACCCAGACGCTATATATCCAAATAAGAATTTTCCATCTGATCGTGGACCAGCTAATATGATTACTGACTATATGAGTGTTGATCAAAACTATTTAGCACCAATAATGTCCAACCCAGAAAATGTATATAGTTTGGGTCCAAATGCATATGGAAAGCCAGCTACAGCNCTAAATATTTTGAGAGAAACAATTATGGGNAAGGAATTGTTTGATTATGCTTTTAAAACCTACTCACAAAGATGGATGTTTAANCATCCAACCCCNGAGGACTTTTTTAGAACCATGGAAGATGCTTCTGCNGTAGACCTAGATTGGTTTTGGAGAGGNTGGTTTTANACTACTGATTATGTGGATATTTCTATTAAAGAATTGAATCAATATTATGTTTCTCCTAATCCAGGTGAGGAAATGAAAGAATTNATGAAGGAAAGAGGATTAGTTAGAAACAGACTTAGACCACTAATATTTTTTGAAAAGTTTGAAAATGATGTTGATAANAACAGAGATAAGAACCCATTAGAGAATTCTAAGCTTTTAAATAATTATTTAAAAGAGAATTATTCAACTGAAGAAATCAATGATTTGGAAATCCCTAAATATTTTTATGAAGTTGTCTTTGAAAAACCAGGTGGATTAGTGATGCCTATAATCGTAGACATAAAGTATGAGGATGGAGAGGTTGTTAGAAAAAAATATCCCGCACAAGTTTGGAGAAAAAATGATAAAGAGGTNAGAAAAGTTATAGCAACCAATAAAAAAATATCAGAGATTATTTTAGACCCAGATGAAGAGACAGCTGATATAGATACAAGAAATAATTCGTGGCCTAAAAAGGAGGAAAGCACAGATTTTGATAAATTTAAATCTAGAATTCAAGGATGACATTTTTATTTATAAGTGGAGCAGAAATAGTTTTTATTTTTTTTATCATTCTAATGATATTTGGTGCNGACCGAATACCTGAAATAGCAAAAGGTATGGCTAAAGGTATAAGAAAAGTTAAGGATGCTACTCAAGAAATTAAAAGTGAAATAAAAAAGAGTGCTGAAAAAAAAGGTGTAGATACGGATTCAATTTCTAAAGAAATTGATAAGGTTAAGGATGACATAGATGATTTGACTGGGTCTATAAAAAGAAACCTCTAATTTTTTAAGATTACATTTAATCCATCCCTTAAAGGAAGGATTATATTTTCAACTCTATCATCTTCATTAATCATTTTATTAAAATCTATAAGATATTGGGTTAGTTCATCATCGTCTTTTTTAGGCTCTACCACCTTTCCAGTCCAAAGTACATTATCTGCAATTATCAAACCTCCTTTTTTTACTTTTTCAATGACAAGTTCATAGTATTCTATATAATTTTCTTTATCTGCATCTAAAAAAACTAAATCAAATTTNTCATTAATGCTTTTAATTATACTTCTAGCATCGCCAACATGTTGTATAATTGAATTATTGCATTTTGATTTTGCAAAATATTTATTTTGAATTGAAACTAATTCTTCATTAATATCAATTGTATGTATAATACCTTTTTCAATTAAACCTTCTGCCATGCATATTGCGGAATATCCTGTATAAGTTCCGATNTCAAGAATTTTTTTTGGTTTAATGAGTTTAGTAATAATTGACAAAAACCTGCCCTGTATGTGACCACTTAACATTCTAGGATTCAAAACTTTTAAATGAGTTTCCTTGTTTAAATCTTTTAAAATTTCGGGTTCTTTGGAAGAGTTTTTTCGAATATAATCTTCAATTTTATTATTAACTATATCGCTCATTTTTTTGGACGTGCGTATTCAAATCTTTCAATCAATTTTGTCTCGGCATAACCATCAAGACCATTAATAGCAACAGTTTTCGCATTATCTAACCTTAACCATCCATCGTCCTGTATTATTCCGTCTTCTACGTATATTCCTTCAATTGAAGCAACGACTAAGATTGTATCATTTTCTTTTATATCGTATTCATTTAAGTATTTACATGCAAGTTTTATTTTGGAACTCTTTACAAAAGGAGCAATGAAATNGTCAAGGTACTCCGCTTCCAAATTAGTTTGGTCAAACTCAGAGATTTCTTTTGGATATTTGGCGGAAGTATGATGAGCATCTTCAATATCATTAGCATTAATATGGTTTACTGTAAAATACTTAAGCTTGAACATATTATTGTAGGTATTACGTGGAACTGTACGTGGTCTAAGAACAAATCCAATCATTGCTGGATTACTGCCTAAATGTGTTATGGAGCTAAAAACAGCTACATTGGTATTACCTTCAGAATCGATTGTTCCTAAAAGATTAGCTGACTTATAACCAGTGCAGCTATTGATCAAGTTCAACCTATAAATTTTGTCAAGATTATCTATTTTTTCTTTGCTAAAATGTATCATTTTTCTACATTTAAAATTATGAAATTTTATACCAGTACTCTAATATTTATTTCATTTATATTTTTATTTAATTCATGCGAAGAATCAAACATAAATTATGGTAAACCTAACGTTATCCTAATTATGGCAGATGATCTTGGTTATGAAGCAATAGGAATCAATGGTGCAGATGAATATAAAACTCCAGTACTAGATTCTTTAGCTTTAAATGGAATCAATTTTAATAATGCATACTCACAACCACTTTGTACACCCACTCGGGTAAAAATTATGACTGGTAAACCTAATTATGTTAACTATGAATTTTTTACATATTTAAACCCTGATGAAAAAACATTTGGAAATTTATTTCAAGAAAATGGTTACAAAACTGCACTAGCTGGTAAATGGCAATTAAATGGAGTTCAGTATGATTTAGATAATAATCAGGATTTAGATAGGCCACATAAGTTTGGTTTTGATGAATATTGTTTATGGTGGTTGAGAGAAAGAGGAGATAGATTTGCTAATCCAAATATTGTTCAAAATGGTAATAAATTAAAAAAAGGTATTGATGATTATGGTCCGGACATATTTACCGATTTCATTGTTGACTTTATAGATAAAAATAAGGATGATCCTTTCTTTATTTATTATCCTATGGCTTTAGTTCATGACCCTTTTCTTCCAACACCAGATTCTGATGATTGGAACGATTTAGAAAAAAGAAACNAAGGAAATAAACCAATCTATTTCTCCGACATGTTGACTTATATGGACAAAATTGTTGGTAGGATTTCAAATACACTTGATAAAAATAAATTAGATAACACAATTTTAATATTCATTGGTGATAATGGGACAGATACAAAAGTAGTAACTCTCAATAAAGGGGTTGAGATTCGTGGTGCAAAAGGATCAACAATTAAATACGCTTCAAACGTACCAATGATTGTTAATTGGAAAAGTCAAATCAAACAAGGCTTTAATTCTGATGCAATGATTGATTTCACAGACTTTTATGCAACTTTTGAGGATATTCTAAATCTTGAATCACAACAGTCATATGGTAAAAGCATTCTGCCATTAATGACTAATAATAATTACAATGAAAGAGATGTTCTAATAACATATTATGATCCTATATGGGGTTCAGCAGGTTTAGGAAGAGGTGTTTACGCTCAAAATAAGGAATATAAACTGTATAAAAATGGCAACTTTTTTAATTTTTCAAATGATTTATATGAAAAAAATCCAATCGATGTGAATAAATTATCAGAAACTGACACTGAAATATATTCTTTACTTAAAACATCATTAGATTCAATTCCTGACTTGCCTGAGTTTAATCATAATGGCTGGATAGAAAGAAGAAAGGAAGTTAATGAAAGTGGCAAGTTTAATAAGGTATGGCAACTAAATACAAAATAGCAACCACTCTTCTTGTTTTTGGAATAATTTGTTTTGTATCATATTATCTTATTGGAAGTGAAGTTGATGAAAATGGTTATCTAAACGAACCATTTTTTTTATTACCAATTGGATTTATTTGTATTTGTTTATCAATGATTTTGTATGTTGTTTTTGCAATAACCAAAAAAAAATAAGGTATCAAAACGATACCTTATTTATTGTTAAATTAAAGGAAAAATCTAGTTTTTCTTTTCTTTATCCTTTGAGCCTTTACACTTAGTAAAAAGTTCTTTCATTTCAATTTCACTTTCTACATCATATTTAGTTTTCTCTTCCTTTTCAACCCAATAGATAGATACTGGGAAAACAAGACTAGCTTTTTCTTTTACATTTGGATTTTCTTTGTACCATTTTTTCAGAGACTCTATTGCTTCTTTTTTATCGTTAACTTTTATTGTGGAGCCATTAGGTAATTCTAGTGAAACTGGGTACTCAAGGTAAAAGCAATTTTTCTTTCTGTCTTTTTTTCCATTCTTTTTTCCGTCTTTATCACTTTTATCATCTTTTTTATCATCACTCTTCTTGTAACCTTCGGTTCTAAAAAGTTCTCTTCCACTTAAATTAAAGAAAATATCATCGCTTTTAACACCTAAGAAGAAAAAATCAAATGACCTCATATTGATTTGATATCCCAATTGACTAGCTAAACTACCCTTATCAAAAAAATCGTCTGGTATATCATTACTCATAGTGTTCTTTGCATCTAATGGAAGATCAGTTTCAAGAATTTGGACTTTTTCTTCGGCGTTCATAATTGCATCGATAAGCTCATCGTCTGACATTATATCATCAGTTTCACAAGCTGTGAAAAGGAAAATAAATAATAGTGGAAAAAATTTAAAAATTGAATTCTTCATCTTGATTTTTAATAAAATTAATAATTTTTTTAAATATTTAAGTTTGCTTTCTCATTTAAAATGTTTCGAATAAACTCATGGTCTTTTTTATTATTAACCTTAATTTTTATCAATCTATGGTCAATATGAATTGTGTAGATATCACTATCAACCTTAAATAAAACTAGTTTATAATATGGTATTATTAAAGCGTACGTTTCTAAAAGAACTCGAAAGTAAATTATGATACCCTTCGGTCTTCTTTCGATATTACATTGATTAATGTTATGATCCAGTATTAGTAAATTTTCTATCTCTTTGCTGGCTTTAATTATGATAAATTTTCCTGATCCAATACCTTTTTGCTTCAATCTTTCTAATAAACTGAATGGCTTTCCAACAAAATTATTTATCTCTTTTTCTTGTTTATCATTTTTGTAGGAAACATTTCTTAACATAGATTTGTAAAGTTTTTTTAAATTAAACAATAAATGAGCCAAATAACCAAAAATATTTTAATGATTAAACCATCTTCGTTTGGC
>JGI24820J26691_1000038_pt1 | contig 28656 bp, 35 predicted proteins | sample METZYME_5_50m_FD_26691 | JGI IMG/M metagenome (IMG submission 26691) | reverse complement strand
ATTTATTATTATGTTTTAAGGAAAAAAATGAAAATATTAGTTATCGGTTATGGGCTTATTGGCGAAAAATTAGCTGAAAGATACAAAGACCATAATATCTTAGGCATTAGGAGAAGAGATAAAAAGAAAAATCCAAATACCTTTATAGTCAAAGCTGATTACCGCGATGAAATACCAATGGAAGCTATAGATTTCTCTCCGGATTGGATAATAGTTTCTCCAAAAGTCGATAATCAGGACATAGACAGTTACGAGCTCGGCTTTATGAGTCAGTTAGAGCTAATTAAAGAGAAGTTTAAAAATACTAATAAAATCTTCATTTCTTCCACTAGGGTTTTGTCCGGGATCATAAATGAGCAAGTTGATGAGTCTACAAAACCAAAGCCCTCAGATCCTCAGGGTGAGATAATAAAGAGATATGAAGAGCATGCTTTATTAGATCCAGCTTCTTATGTGCTTAGGCTTGCTGGTTTAATAACAGAATCNTCNAATTTTGTGAATCTAGTAATAGAAAAGAAAATTTTTTCTACAGACAAGTTCATAAATGCTATTCATATAGATGATGTTATAAATATCATTGATGATGTCATTCAGAAAAAACCAACACATAGAATTATCAATGCTGTTATGCCAGAAACTATTAAATATTCTGATGTTAACGATGGTTTTAAAGCGGAACCTATTAACCCAGCTATAAAATCTTTACACTACAATGATGTTTCCTTTTTTAAGTATCCAAGTATCAGAGAATTAATATGAAAAGCATGACAGGTTTCAGTGAAGCTAGTTTAAACAAAGATGGCATCCAATTTAAATGTTTAGTTAAATCACTAAATAGCAGATTTATTGAAGTAAATGTAAAACTGCCAAATAATCTGAAAAAGTTCGAAGGTTGGATTAGGGACTACACAAAAAAGAATTTTGCTCGAGGGAAAATAGATATTGATATCTATTACACATCCCCACCCAAAGAACATCTTAAAATTTCTGATAATTTTATAGAGCTCGTTAAGAAAAATGAAAAAAATGCTGTTAAAAAAGGGCTTGAACTAGGCAGCTCTTCATACCTTGACCTTCTTAGATTAAGAGATTCCATTCAAGACGATTATATGCTTAATGAAAATTCTCTGAAGTCACTAGTAAAGACATCACTAATGAAGCTCAAAAAAACAAGATTAGTAGAGGGCAAAAGCATCAAAAACGATATGAATAAATTAATTGCAACCATGAACAGATCTATTAAAAAAGTTAATAAAATGGAGAAATTGAATATCAAGCATATCCAAAAAAAATTTAAAAGAATCAAATCTGAGATTGAGTTGAGTAATAAAGATTTAAATTTAAATGAAGTTTTCTCAGCTTTTAATAAGGCTGATATCAATGAAGAGGTTGTAAGGTTTAGCTCACATCTGGAGCTTGTCTCAAAGCTTATTAACTCAAAAGATATTATTGGAAAGAAACTAGATTTTTATTCGCAAGAAATGCTCAGAGAAATAAATACATTAAGTTCAAAGGCTATGATTCCAGAAATTAAAAATGAAGCGGTCGAGTTAAAGAGTTCAATTGAAAAAGTTAAGGAGCATGCGCAAAATGTCGAGTAATTTGTTCATAATTACTGCACCATCTGGTGCGGGCAAAACGACATTGATTAAAAGAGCTCTTGATCATGCCAATGAGATCAAAGAAAAAGTCTTTTTATCAACATCCCACACAACAAGACCTCCTAGAAAAGGCGAATTTCACGGTAGAGATTACTTCTTCATTAATAAAGAAGAATTTAATCAAAATATAAAAAAATCAGAATATATTGAACATGCCATTGTCCATGGAAATTTATACGGAACACCTAAAACACCAATTGAAGAAAAATTATCAGATGGATATAAAGTACTTCTAGAAATTGATTGGCAGGGAGCTCTTGAAATAATGAAATATTATCCAGATGCTGAAAGTATATTCATTTCCCCACCATCCATAGAAGAATTAGAAAAAAGACTTAGAGATAGAGGCCTAGACTCAGAAGAGGTAATTTCAAAGAGAATTGATGGTGCTAAAGCTGAACTTGATCAATCAAAGCATTTTAAGCACCAAATTAACAATATTTCACTAGACATCGCTACCAAAAACCTTTTAAATATCATGTTCAGAGAAAACCATGGCTAGAATTACAGTAGAAGATTGCCTAGAACAAGTCGAAAGTAGATTTGATTTAGTCCTTAAAGCAGCGGAAAGAGCGAGAGATTTAATCTCAACTAGTGCTGAGCCTTTAGTTGAACCTGAAAATGATAAGCCTACTATTATCGCATTACGTGAAATAGCCGAAGGTGCATTAGATGAAGACTATGTTTCACCTAGTGACACTGAAGAAGTTTTTCTCGATAATGTTGATGAGGAGTAGATAAAATCATTGTTCGAATCATTAAGTCTCTTTAAGAAACCACCTACCTCACAATTAAGTGGGGAGCTAGATCAGTTATCTAAAATTTATCTAAATCCTTTAGCAAGTCAGAAAATTAAAAAAGCTATAGATTTTGCAGATAAAGCACATGATGGTCAGTTTAGAAAGAGCGGTGAACCCTTTTTAATACATCCAATCAATGTTGGCATGATTCTTGCATCACTGAAAATGGATGCAGATACCATCATTGCAGGTTTATTGCATGATGTTGTAGAAGACTGCGAGATATCACTTGCCACTGTAAAAAAAGAATTCGGCAAAAATGTTGCAAAGCTTGTTGATGGCATGACCAAATTGCTTCAACTTGATGACAAGCTAAAAGATCAAAGCCAAGCAGAATATTTTCAGAAAATGGCTCTGGCTACGGCAGCTGACGTAAGAGTAGTAATTATAAAATTAGCTGACCGCCTTCATAATTTGAAAACTATTGAGCATCTGCCAAGAGATAAACAAATCAAAAAGGCCAAAGAGACACTAGAGTTATATGCTCCTCTTGCTCATCAGATAGGCATGCATAAGATGGCTACAGAGCTTGAAGACTGCTCTTTTAAAACCATTCACCCAATTAGACATCGACTTATAACAGACGCTTTAAAAAAGAGTGATCTGAATAGAAAAACTCTAATTTCAAAAGTAAAAAAATCACTAAAATCAAAATTTAAAAAAACTGGTTTAGACGTAAAGATTAGGGGCAGGGAAAAACGAATTTATAGTATTTATCAGAAGATGAAAACTAAACATATTTCATTTTCAGATATTTACGATGTCTTTGCATTCAGAGTAATTGTCGAAAAAGCTGAAGATTGCTATAGATCCTTAGGAACAATACATAATATTTTTTCTCCAATCTCAGGAAAATTTAAAGATTACATAGCTGTACCGAAAATGAATGGCTACCAAGCATTACATACAGTTGTAATGACTTTTGATGGTGTACCAATGGAGGTGCAGATCCAAACATCAGCAATGGAAACATTTGCAAACTATGGAATTGCATCACATGGCTTATATAAAACGAAAGTGAGTGATGATTTGGTCCAAGCAAAATCGCGACAGTTAGTTCAAAGGCTCACTGATATGAGTGAGAGAAGCTCATCGTCCTCTGAATTCTTAGAAAGCATTAAAACCGACTTAAAAGGTAAAGAAGTTTATGTCTTCTCTCCAAATGGGAGAATATTTTCATTAAAACAAGGCTCTACAACGATAGATTTTGCTTATGCTGTTCATAGTTCTTTAGGTAATTATTGTCTTTCATGTGAAATAGACAAGAAAATTGCACCTCTTTCAACAGTTCTTAAAAGCGGTCAGACAGTCGAAATTATAAAAAGTAAAAAGAAAACAGTTAATCCTGATTGGTTAAACTTTGTTGTTTCTTCGAAGGCCATTACTGCAATTAAAAAGGAATTAAAGAATATTAAAGTTAGTGATGCAAGAATTTTAGGGAAAGACTTGTTAGAGGATACTCTGCATGATGCAGGGATAGAATTAAAAGAATATCCAAATGAACAGCTTAAAGGTGTTTTTAAATTATTGGGTGTTAGGTCTCTAAACCAGTTACTTGTTGATATAGGCTCTGGAAGAAAGAGAAGTAATATTGTGACAGAGAGTTTTGCAGAAGGTCTAAGAGGTTTTAAGCGAAGAAAAGAGGTTGTTTCAGAACTTAAAATCGACTCTTCTGAGAAATATGGCGCTATAAAATTTCCGGAATGTTGTTATCCGGTACATGGAGACCCCTGTTTTGCAGTTCATAATGAGCTAGGTATCACAATTCACAGAAGTGAGTGTTCGAACCTCAAGAATTTTATGAATAAGCCCGGGAGATGCTCAAATATTGTTTGGGAAGATAATGACAAATCTGAGTTTTTGGCACCAATAACAATGGTTTTAAAAAATGAACCAGGCGCGTTAGCAGATGTATCAAGAATTATTTCTAAAAATGAGTCTAATATTCAAAGTGTATTAACGAAAATATTAGATGAGAATTTTATGGAGTTAACAGCAAAAATTTTGGTTAAGGATACAAAGCACTTGGATGTCATAAACAGAAAACTTATGAAGAGCAAGACTGTTTCAAGTGTTACACGACAGGCATTATGAATAAAATAACCTCTATTTCTTCTTTAGAGCATGACTTTCTAGTCAATGTGTTTGATAAAACAAAAGACATAAAGAGTAATTGGACTAATCTTGAACAGATTGGATTAGGCAAAACAATCTGTTTAATATTTTGGGAGCCAAGCACAAGAACAAAATTATCCTTTGAGCATGCAGCAAAAAAATTAGGTTTTACTGTTCTTGATTTTTCTCCAGACCAATCATCAATTATGAAAGGAGAATCATTGGAAGATACTTTGAAAACATTAGTTGCCTTAAAAGTAGATGGTTTTGTTATAAGACATCCTGAAGATCAAGTCTCAAAGAAAATTGCAAACCTATTACCAGATAATGTTTTTTACATAAATGCAGGTGATGGAAATCATGCTCACCCAACTCAAGCAATGTTAGATATATTCACAATGGGTGAGATTGAAAATGATTTAACTAAATTAAAAATAACCATTCTTGGCGACGTAAATCACTCAAGGGTAATTCCCTCACAGTTAGCTCTTTTAAACAAACTTTCATGTCATGATGTAAGCTTCATGGGTCCTAAATCCATGATCTCTGAGAAATTTAGACCATTAATAGAAGATTCATCATCAAACTGTTTAACAGATAGGAATATTCTTTTTGTTTTAAGAATTCAAAAAGAAAGATTTAAAGAAAATGACGCAGTTGATGAAATTGATTTTGTAAAAAAATTCCAAGTTAACCAAGAATTCTTAGATCGTACAGGCTTTAAAGGCCATATTATGCATCCAGGACCAATGAATATTGGTGCTGAAATTACAACTGATGTAGCGAACTCTAAAAATTCAGTGATTTTGTCTCAAGTAGAAAACGGTCTGTATTTGAGAGCAGCCCTACTTAGTTTGATTTCTTAAAACCCTTTCTGTTGTATCTACTATTGCAATAGTATTTTGATCAATTTCTAGATTAACCTCATCACCAAAGACTAGGGCATCAAGATTTGTGCTTTTAAGAGTTTCTGGAATCAGATGAACTAAGAATCTTGTTTCGTTGATGCTTCCAATCGTAATGCTGCAACCATTTATGCCTATATAACCTTTTTCAAAAACATATTTTGCCCATTTCTTTGGTAAATCAATAACAATATTTTTCGAATCTCCGATGATTTCAACTTCAAGCACTTTCCCTTTTTCATGAATATGGCCTGACATCAGATGCCCCCCAATAGAGCCACCAAATTTCAGAGAATTTTCAAGATTTACATGATTGTCTACCTCATATTTCTGTCCAATTGTACGGCTAACTGTTTCCTCTACAAGATCAAAATATAGTTCACCTTTATTTATTTTTGTAATTGTCAAACAAGTCCCATCTACGGCTACACTGTCACCTTCTTTTACATCTTTTTGGAAATCTTCGGTGCATTGGATGCAAATTGTGACTATGTTGTTGCCAGAAACTATTTCTTTAATATTTCCCTTTTCTTGAACTATACCGCTAAACATTTTCGCCTCTATATTGGTTTCGATACTCCTCAATCTTTCTTATATTATCATCAGTAATTAAATCATCAGCCTCAAGCAAATCATCAAGAGATATTACCGAAAATACCTTAATACCAATCTTTTCTAGTTCCTCTGAAGCCATTAGTTCTGTATCGCCACCTCTCTCCTGTCGATCAAGTGTAACTAAAGCTCCTTCTATACTTACATTAAAAGGCTCCAATAAAGAAATGCTTTCCTTGATTGCCAAACCAGATGAGATTACATCATCAATTATTAGAATCTTGCCTTTTGGTTCAGCACCAATTAATGAACCGCCCTCTCCGTGATCTTTAGCCTCTTTTCTATTGAAACATACGGGCATTTTCCCATTCACACTTAATTTAGTCCCAAGAATTGAGCCTAAGAAAATTCCTTTATAAGCTGGCCCAAAAATCATATCCATATTTATATTTTCTTCTTGAATTTTCGCTTTTAAAATTTCTGCAAGAGCATCTAATTCACCATATTCAACTAATGCTGAAGCGTTAAAAAAATAAGGACTTTGTCTTCCAGACTTAAGAACAAATTTGCCAAACTTTAAAGCGCCAGAATTTATGGCTAGCTCAATAAAATTCTTTTGAAAGTCTTTCACTCGTTTTTTATTATTTGATTTTGAAGAATAAATAAATCTTTGATGCCATTTTCAGCTAAATCCATAAGTTCTGTAAATTCTTTTTTAGTAAAAGCCTTTTCTTCTCCTGTTCCTTGAACTTCGATTAGCTCAAGAGCATCATTCATTACTATATTTACATCACATTCAGCATTACTGTCTTCTTCATAATCTAAATCAAGGATTAATTTGCCCTTATGAATACCAACACTCACAGCAGCAACTAGGTTTTTGATTGCTTGTGTTTTTCCAATTTTTTCAAGTGCTTTGCAAAGCGCTACTGTACCACCTGTGATAGATGCAGTTCTTGTTCCTCCATCAGCTTGAATCACATCACAATCAATCGTAATGGTAAATCCTGTAAGCTGATCCAAATCGACCACTTGCCTCAGAGACCTACCAATTAATCTTTGGATTTCCATAGTTCTACCAGATTGTTTCCCTCGATTTGCCTCTCTATTCATACGATCGTTCGTCGATCTTGGTAGCATTCCATATTCAGCTGTTATCCAACCAGTTTTTTTATCTTGCATCCACCTTGGAACAGCTTTTTCAACGCTTGCATTACAAATAACATGTGTATTCCCAAATTTTATTAATGCCGATCCTTCAGCATGCATATTAAAGTCTGGAATTATGCTTATTTCTCTTAGTTGGTCGTTATTGCGATTTTGTGATCTTTGCATAGCTTTAAATGTTGTTTACTATTATACATTCAAGGATTAATTAGATGATAAAGAAATTAATAGTCATATTATTGGCCTTATTTTTGTTTGGATGTTCTGAGCAATCAGCTTTAATTTTTCAAGATGAAGCTGAAGGATCAATAACTAAATTCGATAATGATACACATGGTACATATGTTTCAACATACGTTCCTCTTCCAGGCAAAGATACAGTTATAAGAAACGCGACTGTTTTTGATGGCAACGGTAATAAATTTTTAAATTATGATGTTTTCTTTTCTCAAGGAAAAATATCTGAAATGGGTCGAGATTTGCCAATAGTTGGAGCTGAAGAGATTGATGGAAATGGTCTTTTTGTTACACCAGGCATTATAGATATTCATTCTCACATGGGTGTATATCCTGCACCTGGTGTTAGAACAAGCAGTGACGGAAATGAAGCAACTAGCCCAAATACCGCTGAAGTATGGGCAGAGCATAGTGTTTGGTCTCAAGACCCCCAATATAAGCTTGCTTTAGCTGGAGGCATTACGACATTCCACGTACTTCCAGGTTCAGCGAATTTATTCGGTGGCAGAGGTGTAACCTTAAAAAATGTTTCAGCTAATACTGTCCCAGATATGAAATTTCCAGGAGCACCTCACTCACTTAAAATGGCTTGTGGTGAAAATCCAAAAAGAGTTTATAGCTCAAGAGGTCCCTCAACAAGGATGGGGAATGTTGCCGGCTACAGAAATGCTTGGATAGGTGCTGAGAAATACAAAAAGTCCTTGGACCGCAATCCAAGTCAAAGAGATCTCAAAAATGAAACTTTGGTTGGAGTTTTAGATGGAAAGATTCTTATTCAAAACCATTGCTACAGAGCCGATGAAATGGCCACCATGATCAATATTGGTGAAGAGTTTGGTTACAAGATAGCAGCTTTTCATCACGGAGTAGAAGCATATAAAATTGCTGATCTTTTGGCTGATAAGGGTGTTTGTGCCGCTCTTTGGGCAGATTGGTGGGGCTTTAAGCATGAAGCTTACGATATGACTATTGCTAATATTGCAATTGTTGACCAGGCAAGGAATGCCACAGGTTGTGCAATTGTGCATTCCGATAGTGCAAGCGGTATACAAAGACTTAATCAAGAAGCAGCTAAAGCACTTGCTGCAGGCAGAGAAGCTGGATTTGATATAAGTGAAGCCAGAGCAATGATGTGGATTACAAAAAATCCTGCAATTGCAGCTGGTATCTCAGACCAAACAGGAACACTAGAAGTTGGAAAAAATGCAGATATTGTCATTTGGAACAGAAACCCGTTCAGCGTTTATGCAAAAGCAGAAAAAGTCTTTATAGATGGAGCTCTTGCATTTGATAAAGCTTCTGGTCTTGTGCCTCACACTGATTTCGATTTAGGTATAAAAGAATGGGAGGTCAAATAATGAAATTTATAAGAATTCTATTTTTATTACCCATGCTCGCTTTATCTCATGGAGATGACATGTATCTCATCAAAGGCGGAAAAGTATTTTTGCCTGATGATGGCTTTGTTGTGAAAGATATATTGGTTGATGATGGGAAAATAATCATGATATCAGATGATATTGGTGACATAGATAATGGAGAGGTAATTAACGCTCAAGGCAAATATGTAACTCCAGGTTTAATGGTTTTTTCATCTTTAGGCTTAATTGAGATTGGTTCATTGCCAGAAACAAATGACTCAAGTTCCAGCATATATAACGCTGGTTTTGACCCAAGCAAAGCATATAATCCTTTTTCACAAGCAGTTAGACTAAATAGATCTAAGGGTGTTACTTCCACTGTTAATATTCCAGGTGCATCCGGCTATTTTTCAGGAATGTTAACCTTCACAAAGATTAATGACGGAATTAAACAGAAGAAACAGGGACCTCTTGGTTTGCTTACAAGATACGGGCAATCATATGGTGATTCAAGAGCAGCTGAGTTAATGTTTATGGAAGACTTATTCTCATATGTAAGATCTTCTGAACTAAAAAGCGATGCAAACGAAGTGCAATTTTTAGAAGGAACAAACAATGATTATAAATTTACAGCTAGAGATTTTTCTGCGATTCAAAAAGTTCTAAATCGAGAAATTCCTCTTGTTGTGAATGTTAATAAAGCGACAGATATTCTGAATGTTTTAAAATTTGCAGATTCTCAAGATATTGATTTAGTGCTTTGGGAAGCACTTGAAGCTCACATGGTTGCAGATGAAATAGCTAAAGCAGGCGTAGCAGTGGTTCTAGATCCATTAAACAACATACCTGGCTCTTTTGACTCATTAAATGCAACCTATGAAAATGTTTCAAGGCTACATGCTGCAGGAGTAAAAATGGCATTCTATTATGCACAAGGTGCAGGACCTCATAATGCATATCTTGCGGTTCAATCTGCAGGAAATTCGGTGGCAATGGGTGTAGATTATGAAGAAGCTATTAAAGCTGTTACTTCAAACCCAGCAGATATCTTTGGTCTGATTGATGTTGGCTATTTGGAAGCTGGATATGATGCAGACTTAGTTATTTGGAATGATGATCCGCTTGAATTAATGTCCTTAGTTGAAACAGTCCTTATAGATGGAGAAAATCAGGATCTTTCAAATAGAAATAAAGAGTTAACTGAAAGATATACCAAGGAAAAGGATAAACCTAACTCCTATAGATCAAGAGAGTAGAGACTTTACTAAAGAGCTAGCTTCAGACATTTCAGCATTGGGATGTCTGGATCTGAGTTCTTTCATAACATTACCCATATCTTGCATACCTGAAAAATCCTTTTCTTTAATTATCTCAAGAAGAGCAGATTCAAGTGCTTCACCACTTANTGNTTGAGGCAAATATTCGTTAAGTAAATTCAATTCGTTTTGCTCAATTTCTTCTAGGTCTGGCCTGCCACCTTCTTTATATTGTTGGATAGAGTCTTTTCTTTGTTTAGCCATACGTTTTAAGATTGTGACAATCTCTTCTTCACTAGGCTCTTTTCTATTATCAACTTCAAATCTTTTTATTTCAGATGTAACAAGCCTCAGGGTATCTCTTACAAAAACGTTTTTATCAAGCATAGCTTGTTTTAATTCGGAGTTGATTTGATCTCTTAAAGCAGACAACTTATTTAAGTTTTGAGAAAGAGTCTTTCATGACTCTTTTGTAATTTCTTTTGACTGCAGCAGCAGCTTTTCTTTTTCTTTCTTCTGTTGGTTTTTCATAGAATTCTCTCTTGCGAACTTCAGTAACAATACCAGCTCTCTCGCAAGCTCTTCTAAATTTTCTTAAACCTACATCAAATGATTCAGTTTCTTTAATTTTTATACTTGGCATAATGTAGTGTGTATTTTAAGGATAAATATAAAAGAATCAACAATGTTAGTGTTAGGTATTGAAAGTTCTTGTGATGAGACAGGCTTAGCTCTCTATTCTGAGCATGATGGNCTTATTGCTCACCTGGTTAATTCACAGATAGACTTGTTTACTGAATATGGCGGAGTTATTCCCGAGATTGCTGCCAGAGATCATAGTGTAAAAATCATAGAAATTCTGAAAACTCTGCTTGATAAGACTGGAAAAAATCTGAATGATATTTCACTCATTGCATATACCGCTGGACCAGGTCTGATTGGGTCACTCATGGTTGGGGAAACCGTTGCAAAAACAATCTCTGAAGTTCTTAAAATAGAATTACTGCCAATAAATCATCTCGAAGGACACATACTCACTCCAGGTCTTGAAAAAGATGGCTTAAAGCCACCTTATCTATGCCTGCTGGTATCTGGTGGACATACACAAATTATAAGATGCGATGATTATGGAGATTACGAAATTATTGGTGAAACTGTTGATGATGCATGTGGTGAGGCCTTTGATAAGGTAGGAAAGTTACTTAATCTTGAATATCCCGGAGGACCTAAAGTCTCAAAACTTGCTGAAAAAGGAGACAAAAATAAATTTTCTTTCCCAAGGGCAATGATGAAAGATAAGAATTTAAATTTTAGCTTTAGTGGGCTAAAGACAGCAGTTTTATATGCGCTAGAAGACTTATCAGAAGGTGATTATCCAGATGTTGCAGCATCATTTCAAGAAGCAGTAATTGAAGTGCTTACAACTAAATTAAGCTGGGCTGTTGAAGAGACAGGCATAAAAAAATTAGTTTGTTCTGGAGGAGTAGCATCAAATCAATTGCTAAGAGATAGATTGAAGGCTCTAGCAGAAGAACAGGATTTGCAGTTAAGCTATCCAAGTATGGAATTTTGCACAGATAATGCAGCTATGATTGCATATGCAGGATATATTAGAAAAAAATTAAAATTAAAAACATATCAAACAAACTTTGCTAGACCAAGATGGCCATTAGGAGAGCTATATGATTAAAAGAGACAAAATTTATGTTGAAGACTTAAGAGTAAAAGGAACAATTGGAATTTTTGATTGGGAAAAGAAAATAAAACAAGAGATAAGTTTATCTTATGAGATTGACCATGATAATTTAACAGCATCTAAGAAAGACAGGATTGAAGCAACAACTGATTACAAATCAATTACCAAAAAAATAATTTCATTTATTGAAGAAAATAAATTTGAGCTTGTAGAAACATTTGCTGAGAAAATTGCTGAAATGGTAATAAAAGATTTTGATGTAAATTGGATTAAGCTAAGGGTTTCAAAGCCTGGTGCTTTGAGATTCTCAAAAGATGTGGGTGTCATTATTGAGCGCTCTTCAGAAGATTATGAATAGATTTTATGTGCTTGTTGGATCAAATATAGATCCAGAAAAGAACGTAAAAAAAGGCCTCCAATATTTAGAGAAATCAAATGCTCTCATTTTAGAAGAAGTAAGTAGTGAATTTATTTCAAAACCTGTAGGCATGGAAGGTTCTGATTTTCTAAATTTAGTCCTACGTTGCAGCACAAATTTAGAATTCTTGGATATGGTTGGCAATCTTAAAGAAATAGAAACACTCTGTGGAAGAAAAAGAGACCCTGATAATAAATTTACTTCTCGTACCTTAGATTTAGATATTATTTGTTGGAACGAATTTGAAGGAATGATTGGGAGTTATAAGTTGCCTGATCCAGATATAGAAAAATACGATTACATTAAAGTTCCGCTTTCAGAAGTAAAAATCTAGTCTAAAGTTGCTCTTATTCTTTGCATTTCTGTGAAAACAAANCTTTGGCTTAATGGATCCCAAAAAACAAAAGCCTCTTGTTGAGCAATTTTACTNGCTTCAAGAGCTACGTCTTTGTTCATTACTCGTAAAGGTTGCTTNTCTTCTTTGAGATATTTTAAATATTCTTTTAAAGAGACCTTTTCGTATTCAGACATAGTGTAGTATTCATCTGATTCCAAAGTAATGTANGGATCAACATCATTAANTATGGTTTGGTACTCGGCAACNGCTAGATCACCNTANATTTCAAAGAATTGAATNGCTTGGTTTTCATCTATTAATTCAATATTTGCACCATTTGATAATACAAGCGAAGCATAGATATCAAATGAGTACCCTTTTTCAGTTAGACACTTTATTACGGATGACTTAAGTACAAAAGCTTTTATGCTGCTATCAGCAGTAACATTATCTCCAATTGAAGCCCTCTCACTTTCAGCTGCGATTGCTCCAAGTAAAACTATCGGACCTATTGTTGCTGCTAAAGAGCTTGCTACACCAGTTGCAGCTGCAGTTCCAAGGCCTGCAATTGCACCACCAGAAGCACCAAGTGATCCTGCTATTGGCCCTAATAAAGCAATGGCAAGGATACCAGCTGCTAGGGCTCCAGCCCCAACTGCTGCAGCACCACCTGCAACAACCTCTCCAGCACCTCCGTTCTCCATCTCCTTTTCAGCAATGTACTCTTGTACAAATTGATTATGATTAACATCGTAAGTTAAACCAAAATCAACACACTCTTTCATGTCTGTCCCAATACCATATTTTTCATTTGAAAATATAATTCCTTCAAAACTTGGTAGAAGCTCAATGATATAGGGAGTTGAGAGAAGTAATTGTCTTTGCTCCATTGGTGTAAGATTTTCTCTTGAAGCTATTTGATCAGCTTCAGATATTGAATTAGCAGGAGCTCTTTTGACTGGTGTAGGCGCACAAGCGCTTAGAAAAAGTATTAAAAAAAGACAAAAATATCTCATATAAGACTAGGATAAAACATTGAGATAAAAGTTCATATAAAAGCTACTTATTTGTGCTTTCAAATATTTTATCAGCTGATTTTGCCACAAAACCCTGGTAGAGTTTTCCATCTGCCTCAGGATACCTTTTAGCAAACTCATAGTAGCAGCTTGGTACTTCAGCAGTTGAGGAGCCAAATTGAACTTTTACTTTATCAGCCATAGTTGAAGATTGTTCAAGAAATTCTGCCACTGAGCCTTTAATTTCTCCACCTGAAGAATTCAGCATGAAGCCATTATTCTTGATAATATTATTCACATCAGATAATTCGTTAAAGTTAGTTAAATGATTGACGGATACAGTAAAGTGGTTAGGGCAAAACCCCCAAATATAAAGCCAAGAAGCATATTCAGACTCTTTAGCTAATAATTCATATTTATCATGCTCAATATTCCAGTTTCTGCCTCCAATCAACAACTTTTCAGGATCTTCAGGAAAACAACTGGAAATATCATCAATTATTATGCGAAGTTCGTCTGAGAAATCCTCACACAAAAGTTCAGAAAGAAATATTTTTGGATGCACAGGATCAGTATTTTCAAGATGAATAGCTTGAAGTCTTTTCTGCTCAAAAAAATAGTCTCCACAAACTTTATAACCAAACGAGCTCAAAAAATCAGCTTGTTTATATATATTGCACTTATCCAAATTGAAAGTTCTAAATGCTATGTGATCATTTGTAACCTTCTCTCCAAAGAGTTGAGATATTTTTTTTGCTGATGGAGTATAAGTAATATAGTTCTCCCATAATCGATCTAGAAATTGTTCTACTTTCATGATATTTTTTTCGCTTTCTCCCATCCTAAGTTTGCATAAATTTTTGCTCTTTTGCCCATTTCAACTGCAAAGTCACTAGCTGCTGTACCATCTCTTACTCTTCCAAGTATCCCTTGGCAGATTCCCGCTGCTTTAAAGAGCGAAAATATAATATAAAAATCCCATTCGCTTTCTAGTTCCATTTTTGTACGTGAAAGGTATAAATCTACATACTCTTTTTCTGTATGTATACCAATTGATTTGGCAATATCATCTGAAATTTCACCAACATGCCATAACATGCAATGATAACCAAAGTCCGCAAGGGGATCACCAATGGTGGAAAGTTCCCAATCTAACATTGCCTGTATTTCGTCATTTTCATGAAATACAACATTATCTAGTCTGTAGTCTCCATGTACTATCGAAGAGTATTTTTGCTTAGGGGTGTATTTAGGTAACCAATCAATAAGGCTATGCATTGATTCAAGAACTTCTGTTTCAGAATCAAAGTATTGTTTTGTCCATCTGGAAACTTGTCTTTCAATATAATTACCAGGCTTGCCATAGTCCTCTAAACCAATACTCTTATAGTCTTGAGTGTGTAGTTGCGATATGCCCAAATTCATCTGTTCAAATAGTTTTTTTCTTCGGCCTATATCTACTTCAGAAGCAACAGGATCCCAATAGATTTTCCCATTGCAATACTCCATCAAATAAAAAGCAGTACCAATCACAGCTTCATCTTCGCATAATATTATTGTTTTTGGTGTAGGCACGATTGTTTTATTTAAGCCTGTAAGTACTTTAAATTCTCTGTCAACTGCATGTGCAGACTTCAATAATTTACCAGGAGGCTTCCTTCTTAACACATATTTCTTTTCCGATGTAGTTAGTAGATAGGTAGGATTAGACTGGCCGCCTTTAAATTGCTTGTAATCCACGACTTTTGGTATATCAATTCTTTGATTCAATAAGTAATCATTCAAAGCTTCTAAATCGAAAGTTAAATTTTCAGCAACATCTTTTACACCTGAGAATTGGCTATTCATTATTCTTGTGTTCTGTTGATTTAATTAGCAATGACTGGTTTTCTGATTGAAGAATTTCAATTTTTTTATGTAATTCAGCAATTTTATTGCGCATTGATTTGGATTCAGTCTTTAATTTGAAGTTCTGCTCGATAAGTTTATCAACTAAGGCTGATAATTTTTTTATTTTTTCGTGCATAATAACCGTCTATGTCGGATTTAAATTTATATAAAGCCAGAAGAGCTGAAGTTGCAAAAAGAATGGAAGATAATTCTATTTTAATGCTCGCTTCATCAAAACTAGTATCTAGGAATAATGATACTACATTTCCTTTTAGACAAGACAGCAACTTCTTTTACTTAACTGGCTTCCAAGAGCCTGATTCTATATTGATGGTTTATAGTGATGGAAGATCAATACTATTTTGCAGAGAGAAAAATCCAGACTTAGAAAAATGGGATGGATTTATGTGGGGGCCAGAAGCCGCACAAGAAAAATTTGGCTTTGACGAGGCTTACGATATTAGTTTGATAGATGAAATTTTACCTAATCTCATAAGAGGCTATAAAACACTCAATACTTTAATAGGGAAAAACTTAGATTTTGATTTAAAAGTTTCCAATTGGATTAATAAGGCTAATAGTATGGAGAGACACCAAGGCAATATAGACCTAAAAAACTTTTCTAATCAGCTTGGAAGCATGAGATTAATAAAAGATGAAACGGAAATTTCGTTGATTAAAAAATCTTGTGAAATAGCAGCAATATCTCACAAAACAGTTATGCAAAAGGCTAGAGTAGGAATGTCTGAATATGATCTTGAGTCAATGTACTTAAATGAATTTAAGGCTAATGGTTCTAGAGAGACCTCTTATACACCTATTGTGGCAGGAGGTGCGCGCGCCTGTATACTGCACTATATTGATAATAACCAGGCAATAGGAGATGGTGAATTAGTTCTTGTAGATGCAGGTTGTGAATATAGTATGTATGCTTCAGACATAACGAGAACCTTTCCGATAAACGGAAAATTTTCTGGCGAACAAAAAGCAATATATGACATAGTTCTTGAGGCACATAATGCTGCATGTGATGCTGCTAGAGTTGGAAAGCCTTGTACAGATCCACAAAAGATTTCTGAGAAATCGCTTTCACAAGGCCTAAAAGATATTGGTTTATTAAGTGGAAGTCTCGATGAGATTATCGATAAAAAGCTTTTTAGAGAGTTTTATTACCATAAAATTGGTCATTGGATGGGCTTAGATGTTCATGATGATTGTCCATACTCTATAGATGGTTCTGAAGTTTTATTTCAAGAAAATATGGTTATGACAATCGAGCCTGGTGTCTATGTAAATCAAACAGCTGATGTCGATGATAAATGGAAAGGTATTGGTGTAAGAGTTGAAAATGACATTTTGATTACATCTAACGGTTTTGAAAACTTAACTGCAAAAGTCCCTGTTGAAACTGAGGAAATAGAGCAGCTAATGAATAATTGATGACTAAGCCAGTTGTTATAGCCGGAGCAGGCGTAATTGGATGCATCCTGGGACATGTTTTGAAGAAACATGATATTCCATTTGTAATAATGGAAAAAAGTCAGGAATTCAAAGAGATCCCCCATCGTACAGTAGCATTAACTAAAGACTCGATTCTCTTTCTTAATGCACTCGACAAAAACCTTGATCTAAATAAGTGGTCAACGCCAGTAAAAAAAATGGAGCTATACCATAAAAATGATTTGGGAATTATTTTAGATTCAAGCGAAGAAGAAAAAATTACATCCATCTGTTTGTTATCAGTACTACATGAAAAATTATTGAAGGGTGTTGAAGCCGAAATTAATTGGAATACTTCAATTCAAGAAATAACCAACAATAATAAGCTTTCCATTAAAACTAATAAGAAAAACCTAGAAGCTAAATTTATTTTTGCAACTGATGGTTCAAACTCAAAAGTTAGAGAGCTTTGTGATTTTGATGGAGAAGAGTGGTTCTACGGACAAAAAGCATTTGTTACATGTGTCGAAGCTAAACATGAAAACATCGCAAAGCAATTTTTCACCAGAAATGGCACTTTAGCGCTTTTACCCTTAGATGATAGTAAAGAAATGTACTCTATAATTTTTTGCACAAACTCAACAGGTAATATTGTTGAAGATCTTAATATGATGAATGAGGATTTTAATATTGGCTTAGATCTCAAAAACTTAAGCCTCAGCCCAGGTTTCGAGCTAAAACATTCTAGAGCATACGAGCTCAATGCCTCAAAAGTATTGTTATGTGGTGACGCAGCAAATACATTTCACCCTATGGCTGGCCAGGGCCTGAATTTAGGAATTGGAGACATTATGGAAGTTGAAAAAAATTTGGACTCTATAATCGAGAATGATCAAGAATCGCTAGATGCTTACAGTAAAACCAGAAATAATAAGAATCTTCAAATGACTTGGATAATTCAAAGTTTATTTGGTGCATTTGGTAATGTTAGTGGGATTAGTGAAATTATTCTTAATTCTGGTATGAAGCTGCTTGATAAAGCCCCTTCACTTAAACATAAGATTATTGATTACGCTAATAAGAACTAATATAAATCTAGCTCTTTAAGAATTTCGTAGGTTTCATGTATTGGTAAGCCAACAACATTTGTATAGCTACCAACTAAATTTGAAATATATTTTCCTGCAGGTCCATGGATTCCATATGCGCCAGCTTTTCCAACTCCTTCTTCTGACATAACATACTCTTCAATCTCATCATCACTCATGATTTTAAAAGTTACTTTTGTTTCACAAGTTTTGATTAATGACTTTTCTTCGTAACTAACCATTACTGTTGAGAAAACACTATGTGTTTTTCCTGAAAATTCTTTTAATAGCTGTCTAGAATGATCATGATCTCTTGGTTTGCCTACAATTTCTTTATTTGGAGTAAATACAAGCGTATCCGCTGTTAAAATCGGATTGTTTTTATGGTCATTATTATTGAGCAAACTTCTTGCACTTAAATTCTTGCCCTCAACAATAGCTTGAGAGCAAGCAATTGGTTCTTTTTCAATTATTGAGTCTTCATCAAAATGTTGTTCGACAATTTTATGGGTGATCCCCATTAGGTCAAGAAGTTCTGTCCGTCTCTGTGAAGCTGAAGCAAGTAGTAGCAAGATTAAACTTTAATGCCTTTTGATCTGATATCTTTAAGAACAGCATCAATACCGTTTTTATCGATAATTCTCATACCTTTTGTAGAAAGAGTTAGAGTAACGAACTTATTTTCTGATTCNACCCAGAACTTATGTTTATGCAAATTTGGCTTAAACAGCCTTTTCACACGGTTTTTCGCGTGAGAAACATGATTNCCCACCATTGCTTTTTTACCTGTTACTTGACACACCTTACTCATAAGAACGGATGATAATAAAATAGTAATTGATTTTATGCAATAATTAACTTTTTCCAATGAAGCTTAAATATAAAATTCTCGATTCAAGAATAGGCCAAGAATTTGAAGTTCCAAAATATCAAACAGCTGGCTCAGCTGGTATGGATCTTTTGGCATGCATAGATGACACTGTAATTCTAAAACCGAATGAATCAACAATATTGCCTTCTGGTATTTCAATTTTTATAGAGAATCCAAGTTTTGCTGGAATAGTTATACCAAGATCTGGATTAGGTGCAAAAAAAGGTCTTGTATGTGGCAATTTAATGGGGTTAATAGATTCTGATTACCAAGGACCATTAAGTATTTCTCTTTGGAACAGATCTGAAGATGATATCACGATAAATCCAGGTGATAGGGTAGCCCAACTTGTAATTATCAGAGTAGATCAGGTAGATCTTGAGCAGGTTGATGACTTTGAGTTAACTGCACGAGGATCTAAAGGCTTTGGAAGTACTGGAATTACTTAGCAGACTTACCAAATTTCTTTTCAAACCTCTGAACCCTTCCGCCAGTATCAAGAATCTTTTGTTGGCCAGTATAAAAAGGATGAGATGCAGATGAGGTCTCAATTACAAAGTATGGATATGTATTACCGTCTTCCCATTTTTTTGTTTGATCAGTTTTGAGAGTAGATTTAATAAGGAAATACTCGTCCACACTGGTATCGTGGAAAAGCACGTCACGGTATTCTGGATGTATCTCTTTTTTCATAACTTATAAATGAGTGTGAAATAATATCAAATAAATTTTCTATTACAATAAATTGATGAATTTTGTTCAAGTTGCTATATCGTCGCCATTAAGGCAAACCTTCACATATATAAATAATTCAAAACAAGATTTACTGGGNAAAAGAGTTTTAGTTGAATTTGGAAGACGAAAAATGGTTGGCATTGTATTAGAAGAAATTGATGAATTTAAAAGCGAATATAAGCTGAAAGAAGTAATAGAGGTGCTGGACGATACCCCCCTTTTTTCTAAAAAAAGAATCACTGAAATTTTAGCTATATCTGAACATTACATGCACCCAGTTGGAAGTGTTATTGAATCCTTCATCCCAACATATTTAAGGAAAGCAAAACATCAATCTACCCTAGTGAAATATGATTCTGAACTACCAAAACCAAATATTTTAGATAATTTCCATAAGCTTAATACAGAACAGAGTGATTGTTTAAAGGCAATTAGCAAAAAACCTAAAGGAGAAATCCTTTTTTCAGGCATTACTTCATCAGGCAAAACTGAAGTTTATAAGCACTATGTTAGAAAGCTTATTAAAGAAGGAAAAAGTGCACTTGTCATGGTGCCTGAGATATTTCTTACCCCTCAAATTTATGAGGATTTTAAAAAGTCTTTCGGAGACATAGTTTTTCTTCATCACTCAGGATTGACAGATATTCAGAGGATTAAAATTTGGTTAGCTGCAAAGAAATCAGGCCCAAAAATTATTCTTGGTACAAGATCAGCAATTTTTCTTCCAATTAAAAATCTTGGTGGAATTATTTTTGATGAGGAACATGACCAATCTTATAAGCAACAAGAAAGTTTTCGATATGATGCAAGAAATTTAGCAAGGCTTCTACATGTTGAAAACGTGAGAATAGTTTATGCCTCAGCTACACCTTCATTATCAAATCTAAATAAAGCTAATTTACAACTTATAGAGAAATGTTCTCTTACCAAAAGAATATCTAATTCAACAATGCCAAAAATTACAATTCATGCTGCTAATAAAAAGGATACACATGGAGGGATTTCTAAAAGCCTTATTGATCAAATAGTTGCAAATTTTGATAAAGGATTTCAAACGTTAATCTTACTCAATAGAAGAGGCTATGCGCCTGTTTTTATGTGTAATAGTTGTGGTTGGATAGCAAAAAGTAACTGTTGTGAAACTTCCCTTGTTTATCATCAAGATGTACGAAGATTGAAATGTCACAGATGCGAGAGTGTTTGGGGCATTCCATCTGAGTGTCCAAATTGTGAAGATGGAGACTTTTCTTTTAAAGGCACAGGAACACAACAAATAGAAGAAACCATTAAGGAAGTTATGCCGTACTCAGAAGTTGTAAGAATTGATAAAGATTCTGTTGCTGGAAAAAATAGAAGAGAGGAGAGCTCAAAATACCTGCATGATGAGAAACCAAGAGTATTCATTGGTACCCAACTTCTTGCTAAAGGTCATGACTTCAAAAAAGTAAGTCTTGTAGTTGTTTTAAATTTAGATTTCGGTTTATTTGGTGCAGATATTCACATGCAAGAACAAACAGCACAATTAATTATTCAAGTTGCTGGAAGGGCGGGTCGAACAGGGATAAATAATGATGTATTTCTTCAGACAAGAGTTGCTGATCATCCACTTTTTCAACTTATTAAGTCTGGAGATTACAATAAAATTGCAAATGAGCTATTGAAGGAAAGAAAAAAGCTAGATTTATCACCTTTTATAAATCTATCCTACCTAAAAGCAGAAGATGCCAATCAAGCAAGGGTTAGAAAGTTTTTAGTTAATGCCAAGAAGAGCTTGTCTCAAGAAGGATTAGAGATATATGGCCCGTTTGAAGGCCCTATTGCAAAATCAGGCTATAAACATCGAATGTTCTGTATTATTCAAAGTGCTGATTATGAAGTTATGACTAAAAGACTTAAAGATTTTGTTTCAAAAACAAACTTTGAAAAAAAGGATGTATCAAATTGGGTTATCGATATGATCCGATCAATGCAGCTTGAGAAACTTGGCTCATCTGATTCCATTGTGATTGATCTTGTATTTTTGTTTACCGATAACTCAAAGAAAAATTCCGAACCAAAACCTAATTTCGAAATTCTATCTGGCCATTCAATGAAAAATATATCATTTGAATTCTCATTCAACTCTAATCCAAGCATATTAAAATCATTTTCATTATTTAGCCTATATAGATCAGCATGAAATATATTCCTTTCATTGATCTCATATTCTTCGAGAATGCTAAAGGTNGGGCTTTTCACTGCTCCCTTCCATCCCATTGATTTTAAAATTTCCCGAACTAAAGTTGTTTTGCCCGAACCAAGATCACCAGATAGATAAAAGATTTGAGGTTTATTAGTTGATTGAATATATAAATTAAGCGCAGATGCAACTTTTTCAGTTTNAGAATAATTTGTGATGTCTATTTTCATGAGAAAAAGCTGGGAGATAAATCTATAAACTCTTTGCCTTTAATCTCCCTTCTAAGACAAGAAAGAACCTTTTCATAATCTGAATCGCTGCCTACAAAATCAACCTCATCAACATTTAGAACTAATAAAGGTGAATCAGAATAGTTAAAAAAGAACTCGGTATACATTTCGCATATACTTTCTAGATATTCTAAGGGCATCTCATTCTCATAAGATCTGCCTCTTTTGTGGACACGCTCAAGTACTCTTTCAGGCGTTGCCTGTAAATAAATCAATAAATCTGGCTTTGGATGTGTATTATAAAATTTCGCTTTAACTTCTTTAAAAATATTAAANTCATCTTTTGTTAAATTTAGTTCAGCAAATAAATTTTCTTTTTCAAACATAAAGTCAGATACTACCTTTCTTTGAATAAGACCATCTGAGAAATACATTTTAAGCTGATGAGATCTTTGCATAACGAAAAATAATTGAGATGCAAAGGCATAGTTTCTCTTATCTCCGTAAAAGGGCTTAAGGAAAGGATTGTCATCAGATTCTTCTAAACACAATTCATGACCAAATTCATAAGAAATTTTTCTTGCAAGAGAAGTTTTTCCAACACCTATTGGCCCTTCTATTGCAATATAGTTTGGTAATTCACCTTTTTGCATTTCTATTTTTTTTACGAGTATTCAATAATCTTATCTTTTTATCATAATTTGCAGTTTTGAATTCTGTCCACCAATTAACTGATTGTGATAACTTTGGTTCAATTGATTTTCTAATCAATAGAAAATCATATGCTGCACGAAATCTTAAGCTTTGAGTAAAACTAATTGATTTTTTTCCAATCCTAGAGAATCTAATTTGATTCATCCAAACATCTTTTATGAAGCTTGTAAATTTTCTTGGAACAGAAGTAATCATTTGCTGTTTTCTCATGACACTAGCTATTGTTCTGTAAAATTTTTTAAAGTTTATGTGATTTGCTATATCAGACTCTACTGCAACCTTAGGCCAAAGAAGAATAGCATACAGAAATCCAACATTAAGAGTTTTTCCAGAGATATATCTTTTATCAGTTTCTCTAAAAGCTTCTATATAAAAATCTTCATATTCATCATATGAGTTTTGAAGATGTGGAAAAAGCACATTAAATACACCATGCTTTTTCAAGAGAAGGTAAGAATTTTCTGCATGCCCTGAAAGAAATAATTTTATGACTTCCTCATATAAGCGTGCTGGAGGCATATCCAATAAATGTTGGCGGTGTATTTCTATGGCTTTCGTTATTTCGGTATCAATTTTAAAGTTTAGTTTTGCTGCAAATCTTATTGCTCTGATAATTCTGACAGGATCTTCCAGAATTCTATCTCCAGCTTTACCAATAAAGCTTATCTTCTTATCTTTTAGGTCTTTTATTCCTCCTGTGTAGTCAATGACTTCACTAGAGATTGGATCGTAATAGATTGAATTGATTGTTAGATCTCTTCTGAAAACATCTTCTTCTTGGGTACCCCATTTATTATCACGAAGTATTCTGCCTTTATCGTTAACTTCAATTGAGTCAGCGTCTTCATCTTTTCCTGACCTAAATGTAGTTGTTTCTATTATTTCATCTGAAAAAGCAATATGTACTAACTTGAATCTTCTACCAATTATTCGGGAATTCTTGAAGATTTTCCTTATCTCTTCAGGCTCACAATTAGTAACAATGTCAAAATCTTTTGGATGAAGCCCTTTTATCAAGTCTCTTATACCACCTCCAACAATGAAAGCCTGAAATCCTGATTTTTGTAATTTAGAAATGACGTTTAGAGCATTAATAGATATATTTTTCTTGTTTACACCAAATCTCTTGTCGTTATATATATCAGGCGTCACTTTTAAACTTTGTTGTAGCCGTTTAAAAGATTTTTGTAAGATTCAATAGAAAGTCTAGGACTTTTTTCTTGAACTATTACTGATGATGCATAGTTTCCAAACTTGCATGCCTCATAAAAACTTTCTTCTTCAATAATCTTATGCAGTGCAGCACCTGCAAAAATATCTCCAGCGCCGTTTGAGTCAATTGCTTTTACAGAATGCGCTTTAATTATTGATACTTCGCCTCCTTCACTTACTTCTGAGGAATCGGCACCATTAGTCACAACAAAATTCTTAGCAATTTTTTGAATGTTCTCGAGATAATTTTCTCCAGCAAGAGCAGTAGCCTCCTCCCTATTGCAAAAAAGATAATCAACGACCCTGTGAGAAAAAACTTCTTCAAATCTTGATCTAAAGCCTTGAACTACTCCAGGATCAGATAAGCTCAAAGCTAATTTTGTCGATTCATTTGTGCCTTTAAGTATTTCTAAAAAAGCACCATAGTTTTCGTCAGAAGTGAATTGATATCCTTCAGAGAATAGAATTTTTGATTGATTAGCAAACTCTATAAACTTTGGATTTACTATCAGTCTCTCTGATGCTCCCAAATACGTACCCATAGTTCTTTCACTATTGGGTGTAATGAATACTAGACATCTCCCCGTTCTTACTTCTGTATGATAAAAGTCATTTAAAGATGTAATTTCATTCAGCTGTAAATTTTCCTCGTAAAGTTTCCCTCTTTCATCCTCACCCAACTGACAGATGTGGGCACAATTTGATCCTAAATTTGATGTAGCAGCAAGACTATTTGTAGTTGAGCCACCACAAACTACATCTGGCAATGAACCCTCAGGAAGTTTTGAAAGGATTTTTCCTGCTCTTCAAAGGAAATGGACTTAAATTGGTTAAAAAATAAATCTGTTGAATCAACAAAGTCCTTATTTACGTAGTAGGTCTCATCAACCAATGCATTTCCAACTCCAATTACATCAAACTTCATCTTTTAGCTCCTCCAAGACTTTAATTGCAACTCTAGCTGCCTTTTTCATTTTAGCCTCATCATGTTGTGTGGAAATAAAACAACTTTCATAAGCTGAGGGCGGTAAATATATATTACTCATAAGCATTTTTCTGAAAAATTTTCCAAAAAATTCTATATTAGAATTTTGTACATCATCAAAATTTCTTGGTAACGACTTTGAGAAGAAAAAACCAAACATACCACCACGCACACTAAATGAAAACGGAATATTCATCTCATCTGCAGCATGCTTACTGGCTCTAAGAAACTCAGCGCTACTTTTTCGAGTGATTTAAATATTTTTTTATTTGATAATTGTTTAAGCAGAGCTGTTCCTGCACTTACAGCTATTGGATTTCCTGATAGGGTACCAGCTTGGTAAACAGGACCATCTGGAGAAATATTATTCATTATCTCTGCTTTCCCACCATAAACTCCTACTGGCAAACCACCTCCAACTATTTTGCCTAAAGCAGTTAAATCAGGCTCAATTTCCATAAGTTCCTGCACTCCGCCTCTAGCTACTCTAAATCCAGTCATTACCTCATCAAAAATTAATATTGATTGATTTTTTGTACATAAATCTCTTAGTTTTTGAACAAATTCTTTATCTGGCTCGATAAAACCCATATTTCCAGCAATGGGTTCAATGATGACTGCAGCAATGTCATCTTTATACTTTGCAAATGCTTTTGTAACTGCATCGATATCATTGTAGGGAAGTGAAATAGTTAATTTTGAAAGTTCATCAGGTATGCCGGGCGAATCTGGAACTCCCAGAGTGGCAAGCCCTGACCCTGCTTTTACAAGAAGTGAATCTACGTGCCCATGATAACAACCAATGAATTTAATTATCTTTTTTCTATTGGTTGATCCTCTTGCAAGTCTGATGCAGCTCATTGTCGCTTCTGTGCCTGAATTCACCATTCTTAGCTTCTCAATGCTTGGAATGTAGGATTTAATAAGCTTGGCTATTTCCAATTCATTTTTTGTTGGCGCACCAAAGCTTATTCCTTTACTAGCTTGTTTTTTAATTGCACTTATTATTTCTTTATTTGAGTGACCAAGAACCATTGGACCCCATGAACCAACAAAATCTAAATATTTATTACCATCTTCATCATATAGATAACACCCTCTAGATTTTTTAAAAAAAATTGGTGTGCCGCCAACACTCTTAAAAGCTCGAACAGGAGAATTTACACCACCTGCAATGTGATGTTTTGATTTCTCAAATAAATTTTCAGAGTTTTTAATTTTCATTGATCAATTAACTAGATCCTTTTAATAATGATAGATTTATATGTCTCATTAAGCCAATAGCAATGTTTGTAGTTATCTCTAATACTCTTGCTTATTAAGATTCTTTATCTGCATTGAAAAATCATCAACTTTTTGCCAATCAGTAAATTCATAAGTTTGTGTGATGTCTGTTGGACCCTTCGACATCCACATAATAAATCTAATCATATGCTTATCAAAAAAACCGTAGCTTGGATAAGATATTTTCCCAGCAAAAACTGAGAGTAGGTTTGGTTTCCATCCTGATAATTTCAGAAATTTTTTCATATACGGATTTGTATTCACCTCATTTTTATCTAATTTTCTTGCTACAGCATTCACATTAAAAAAACCTGTCACTTTATTTTCTAGAATAGATTTATGTTGCTTGATAAATTTATATACAGAAGGCTTATGCCTGCCATATCGTATACTTGCACCAATAATGATACATTCAACTGCCTCCAGATTAGTTGAACTTGTTTGATCTAAGCTCAAAATATCACTATCAAGAATATTATCCAGATTATTTTTTATTCTCTCTAGGATTTTAATTGTATGTCCATCCGTACTGGAGTATAAAAGTAAAAGCTTTTTCATAGGTAAGAGAATTATAAGTCAATTAGTATTTTTGATAGAATTAGGTTGAAAATTAAATTATGGAACTCAAAACAAAAAAAGCAGCACCATTTGAACTATCGGATAGTGCATTAAGAAAAATCTCAGCGCTGAAAGCCTCTGAGCAAGATAAGTTCTTCCGAGTTTATGTAACTGGAGGTGGTTGTTCAGGATTTCAATATGGTTTTAAATTTGATGATTTTGATAAAGATGAGGATGCTGTTTTAGATTTTGGTGATGGCGTTTCCGTGGTTTTAGATCATATGTCCTACCCATATATTATGGGCTCTAAAATTGATTATATTGAAAATTTAATGGGTTCTAAGTTTACTGTCGAAAATCCTAATGCCTCTTCTACTTGCGGTTGTGGAGCTTCTTTCTCTATTTGAATAAGTGCGCTCTTTCTTTGTAGGCTAAGTAAGCAAAAGCAGCAGCTTCAACGAATTTTGAATCTATTAATTCTTCAGTTGTCTCCACACTTACTCCCAATAAATTTTTGATTCTACGCATGAGAAAAGCATTATAAATTCCTCCTCCATGTATGTAGACAATATCTGGAGAATTACAGTAAACATGAAAATCTTTAATTTTGAGCGCGCTCAACTCAACAAGTGTGCACAAAATGTCGTTTGAACTTATAGTTTTTTGAAAATTTTTAGAAGATTCAAATATTTCATAATAAAAACTAATGTCATCTGCCCTTGGGTAAGCAAGATGCTCTAATTTTTCTAGAAGAAAGTTTAAAAGCCTAATATTTGATTTTCCTTTTGCAGCTGTATCTCCATTTTTATCAAAATCCCCGATATTCAGATTTTTTGCCATTAAGTCGAGCAGACAATTACCGGGTCCGACATCTGATGCTTCAGAAATAGTATTGCCAACAAGATGTGTTCCATTTGAAATACCACCAATATTGAAAATAAGCTGAGAAACGCCTTCTTTGGCAAAAAAGTATTTATGAAATTCAGGTACTAGAGGCGCACCCCTGCCTCCTCTAGCAATATCAAAATTTCTAAAATCTGCGTAAATAGGTAAGGAAGTTTCCATATTGATCTCTTCAGGATCACCAGCTTGGATACTGTATTCATCTGTATGAGAAATTGTTTGCCCTGGAAAAGCTACAGCCTTAATATTCTTCTCTGGCCATTTTTTTCTCAAGAAATTAACTATCTCAATACTTTTTTTAGTGATTTCTTTTCCTATGAAATCTTGGTCTTCTGAACGTTTATAGTCTTTACTAAATTCTATTGTAGCTGTGTCAATTAATTGAAAGCCCTTATCAAAATTTACTAGACATGCATCAAGGCTGTCTCGGCTAGTTCCAGACATCAAACCTATATAAAAATTTTTCATTGGATGCTTGTGATATTTGAAATAATTTCTGATCTCTCTGCAACCAGCTTATCAAAGTATTTTTTATTATAAGAATTAATGGATTGGGCGTTTGGTGGCTCCACTTTTACAGGATCTGTATGCTTGCCATTTATATGAAATTCATAATGAAGGTGTGGCCCAGTAGCTAAGCCTGTTGACCCTACATAACCAATAGTTTGCCCTTGAGTCACCTTTGCACCTTTTTTAATACCTTTTGCAAATCCCCTTAGATGAGCATATCTAGTCATATATTTGTTGTAATGCATTACATCTATGTAATTACCATATGAATTGGAATACTGGGCGCTTTTTATAACACCATCACCTGTTACTTTTACAGCAGTTCCTGCTCTTGCAGCATAATCAGTTCCCTTGTGAGCTCGAATTTTGTTTAGAATAGGGTGCTTTCTATTAGGATTGTAGTGTGAACTTATTCTTGCAAATTCTATTGGAGTTCTGAGAAAAGCTTTTCGTACATTATTGCTGTCTGTTGTGTAGTAGTCCTTTCTTCCTCTTTGCGTAAATCTTATTACAGTTATTTCTGAACCTTTATTAGT
>JGI24820J26691_1000037_pt1 | contig 28963 bp, 26 predicted proteins | sample METZYME_5_50m_FD_26691 | JGI IMG/M metagenome (IMG submission 26691) | reverse complement strand
CCCATTCTTCAATAGCTTCAATTGCAGCTTTTCTTATATCTTTATTATTAGCAAGACCCAAATAATTGTTAGCACAAAAATTAATAACCTTTTTGCCAAATACATCAATTTCAGTTTCCTGAGCAGTTTCAATTACTCTTTCATTTTTATAGAGACCTTGGCTTTTAATATCAACGAGTTGTTTTTGTAATATGCTATCTATTGTTTTCATAGTAATTTTTTGTTAATGGTATTAATTCGTTTTCAATAAGTTGTTCAAAATTTTTTGAATCATTAAAATTCCAATTTTTCTTTGCTGAATCACAATTTAAACTTGAAGGCCATGTTTCTGCAACAGATTGAAACATATCATCAATAATATAATCTACTTTAAAAGAATTAAAATGTTTTTTCAAGAGCACTTCTAATTGTTTTGCACAAAAGTGTGATTCCTCAACATTAAATACTTTATAGCTAGAATCAAATTCTTTAACCCTCATTAAATTTATTATAGCTAAAACTGCTTTTTCAAGACTAATAAATGGTAGCGATGTATCATCCGAAACTCTACAAATAAAATGTTCTCCCTTAATTGCTGCATGAATCATTTGGGGCGCAAAGTCTGTTGTTCCGCCAAATGGAATTTTATTAGGACTAATAACACCTGGCAATCTTATTACTCTAAAATCTATACCTAAACCAACTTTTTCATCTTCGATATTTTTTTTAGTACCATATTGTTCAATCACTAGTTTATTTTTTCCATAAACAGTTGTTGGCATCATTATATCCTGTTCAGATGCATTGTCTAATTTTCTAGGCCCATAGACAGCTATGGAGCTTGGGAAAAAAAATTTAACACTCATATTATTATCAAAACCATGTTTCTGCGTTCTATTTATTAATAGTTGTGATCCTAATTCATTGACTTTTTTTGCATTTTTTGGTTCTTTTGCGGCTGTTTGACTTAGAAGAGCAGCAAAATGATAAACTTCTGAAATTTGATTTTCTGAAAAAATTTCGTCTATAATTTTTTCATCAATTATGGAACCTTTGACATAGGAAACATTTTCAAATTTTGTATTAGAATGGTTTATATCTAAGGCAATTAAATCATTATTTTCTTTGGCAAGATAAGATAGAACTTCATTTCCAATTTCCCCATTTGATCCAGTTATAAGAATTTTGTTTTTCACATTATAAGTTAACTTAATTGGAATGATTTTTTAAAAACTTTGTATTAGGTGTTATAACCAATTAAATTTTTGCTCATATGAAAAAAATTATTTCAATCTTAAATCAAAAAGGTGGTGTTGGCAAGACTACCACCGCTATAAATCTAGCTGCAAGTTTAGCGATACTTGAAAAGAAAACTTTGCTTATTGATTTTGATCCTCAAGCAAATGCAACTACTGGCTTATCCAATTTTGGTTTAGAAAATGATTTTTCGATTTATGATGCGATGTCGGGTAATGAGAACATAAAATCAGTAATATCTGAAACCAGTCTTGAATACATGCACTTTATAAAATCAGATACAAATTTGGTTGGGTGTGAAGTAGAGCTAGTAAACGTACAAAATAGAGAGAAAACATTATTGAAGCTTATTAATAAAATTAAAAAAAATTATCAATATATTATTATAGATTGTCCACCATCTCTTGGTTTATTAACCCTGAATTCACTTACTGCTTCAACAGACGTTCTTATNCCCATTCAAAGTGAGTTTTTTGCTTTAGAAGGCTTAAAAAGTCTTCAAGAGACAATTGATATTGTAAAAGAAAATATCAATAACAAACTAAGCATTCTTGGCATTTTGATAACAATGCACTCAAAAAGACTAAAATTATCAAAGAAAGTTGAAAATTTGCTTAAGAAAGATTTCAAAAATAAATTATTCCAGACAAAAATTAATAGAAATATTAGATTAGCAGAAGCACCTGATGATGGAAAGCCAGCTATTATGTACGATGTTAATTGTTCNGGAGCAAAAAATTATATGCAACTAGCTATGGAAATTANAAAATGAAAAAAAATAATATTGGAAAAGGACTAGGGGCTTTACTTACTCCAGAAAAAAAAGTAGAAAATTTTGAACAAAGCAGTATTTTACTAAGTAAAATTTATCCAAACCCAAACCAGCCAAGAAAAAAGTTCGANGAAAAATCAATTAAGCAGTTAGCCCAATCAATTGATGAAAAAGGATTAATAAGTCCAATTACTGTTAGACAAATGGNCAATAAATATATTATCGTAGCTGGTGAAAGAAGATATAAAGCTCATCTTCTTTTAAAAAAGAAAAGAATTTTAGCATATGTAATTGAAGCAGAGAGCAATGAAGATGTTATGTATATGGCATTAATAGAAAATATTCAAAGGGAAGATTTAAACCCACTAGAAGAAGCAAAAGCGTACTTTTTTTTGAAAGAAAGTCTCAATTCTTCAATTACTGAAATTGCTAAAACCGTGGGAAAATCACGACCTGCTGTTTCAAATTCATTAAGATTGTTAAAATTACCAGAGCAAATTCAAGATAGTATTCTTAAAGGAGAAATAAGTGCTGGTCAAGCAAGAGCTATATTACAAAAAAAGACCTCGCAGGGAATGATTCAATTATGGCAAAAATTAAAAAAGGAAAAATTATCAGTCAGAAAAGTCGAATCTCTGGCATCATCAAAAAAGAAATTATCTCCTCATCTTTCTTCAATGCAAAATAGGCTTTCAAGATTGATTGGTGAAAAAGTAGAAATCAAACAAAATAGAAAAAATAAAAATGGATTCATTAAGATAAACTTTAGCAAAAATACTATTTCAAGGGTGATCGAAAAGTTAGAATCTGTCAAACCTGATTGATGATGAAATTAAGTAAATATAAAATTTTATTTATTTCACCTTTTAGCGATAAAACTTTTCAAATTGAATTTTCAAAAACTACCTTCATAGTATCATGTATACTTTTGACAGTTTTAACATTGAGTTCAATATCGCTTTTATTTCTGTCATCTCCAATTGTAAAAGAATATTTAAGAATTACAGCTATCAATAATGAAATAAAACAGCAAAAAGAAATCATTAATAATATTGATGAAACAATAGATGAAATTTCAATTATGAAATCATACATAGATTCAATAATTGGAACAAATGAAAATCATAATTTAAATGAAGATAAGATAAGATATCTTGTAACAAATAATCTTCCTTCGCACGACCCTACCAATGGATTAATAAGCAGAGAGTTCAACGAAGATGAAAAACATCTCGGTATGGACATAGTTAATGAAGAATCAACCCCTATTTTTGCAGTGGCTGATGCAAGAGTAATCTTCAGTGATTTTTCAAAAGATTTTGGAAATTTCTTGATTCTTGATCACCAAAATGGATATATAACACATTATTACCACAACCTAGAAAACTTTTCATCAAAGGGCGATTTTGTAAAAAAAGGTGATGTTATAGCTACAATGGGTAATACAGGTATGTCATCCGGACCTCATCTTCATTTTGAAATTTGGAAAGATGGAAAAGTAATTAATCCAAAAACATTTTATAAAGACTTTAAGTTAAAATCAGATAAATTAAGCGATGATGAAACTGCTGAGTAAGCCTAACAATAGTCAAACTATTATAGCTGAGGATGTATCAATTGATGGAGATATATCATTAAAAGGAAATGTAACTATTTATGGTGAAATAAGAGGTTCTGTTGTTACAGACGGTGCTATTCAATTATCAAAAAATGGTAAAATCTTTGGAGATGTGAAAGCATCAATGATTCAAATAAACGGATATATCCAAGGAGATGCTATAATAAATGGTCCTGCAGAGCTTTTAAAAGGATGCGAACTTGTAGGTAATCTTCAGTATAAAGTCTTAACGATTGAGGATGGAGCACAATTTTCAGGTAGATGTGATATAATTGTAGATGAATAAAAAAAAATCCTTAAGTACAATTTTAGCTGAAAGTTATTCCGTCTACTTTGAGTTTATTGGAACTGTAATTTCATGTTTAATTATATCTTTCTTTTTTTTAGAGAATCTATTTTTTAGAATTTTACTAATAATTGTAGGAGTTTTTTACGCATCATTTCGTGCATATTCACATGTTAAAAATAATAATTAAGATTTAACCTTTTTTTTCTGTTTTTCCTCATAAGTTTTTATTTATATTTCGGCGATGTTTATTGGTGATAAAATTGGTAAAGAATGGACTATGGATCAAGCTCCGCAGTATGCAATTGATCACGTAGCTAATAGTAAAAAAAACATCTTCGAATTTGAATTTTTAAATTCTTTATCAGAAAAAATTTCCAACTTCTTTGGTATATCTGCTGATTCATTATTTTATATTGATTTAGGAATTACTAAACATGTCTTTTTATTATTTTTTGTTTCATTTGTCGCTGTTTCCACGATAATTCTGTTAGTTCAAGGCTATATTTCACATAAAAAAAATATACCCAACAAGTTTATGAGTATAATTGAAATGTTTGTTATTTATTTACGCGATGATGTATTAAAGAATTTTATTGGGGATAAAGAGTATCGTCAGTGGGCACCATTAGTTTACACAATTTTCTTTTTCGTATTATTTGGTAACATATTAGGTTTAATACCAATTTTTGATTTAACTGGTCTTATAGGAAAACTAGGAGCTAACGCAGAATTTTTAAGCAAGGACAATGTTTTGTATTTATTATCAAAAGGTGGACATACGGTAACAGCTAATGTAAATGTGACATTTGCAATAGCAACAATAACTTTTTTTGCTTTTATCTTTGCTGGAATAAAAAAGTATGGATTTATTCAACATTGGAAAAATTTAGCGCCTTCTGGCTTACCTTTGCCTCTATACTTCATTGTAGTTCCGATAGAGTTTATGGGATTATTCATTCGTCCGTTAGCTTTAACACTCAGGTTAGCGGGGAATATGATGGGAGGCCATATAGCTTTAATTATTTTTATAACATTTATTTTTAGTGCAACAGCAGAACTGGGAGGGTTTGCAGGATTTGGAATAGCTCCTTTTTCAGTCTCTTTAGCACTAGGTTTAACTATGCTTGAATTATTGGTAGCAGTAATACAAGCATATGTATTTGCATTATTAACAGCCGTTTTTATTGGAATGGCTATACACGTAGATCACTAACAAAAAAAGGAGTCTCACTATGGGAGCAGGGTTAGCAGTAATTGGTGCCGGTATTGGTATTGGATTAATTGGTTATGGAGTAGCACAAGCTATCGCTAGACAGCCTGAAGCAGCTGGAGAAATTAGATCACAAACATTTCTTTTAGCTATTTTGGTTGAAGGTGCAGCTATTTTGCTAGGATTATTATCACTAGTTCTATAATTAATATAAGGAAATAATATGAACCCATTATTAACGCCAGAGCTAGGCACATATGTCTGGTCATTAGTTATTTTCTTAACAGTACTTTTTGTACTAAAGAAATTTGCATGGAATCCATTACTTGATTTTCTTGAGGAAAGAGAGAAGGATATAGCCGAGTCTTTAAAAATGGCTGAAAGTGCAAAAACTGATTTGGAAAAAATAAAAGAAGAATCAGAGAAAATTCTTAATGAGGCAAAAAAAGAAGGTAAAACTATTGTAAGTGATAGTAAGCAAAAAGCAGAGGAATCAGCTAATAAAATCCTTAATGACGCAAAAGAAAAATCAAACGAATTTCTCGATGATGCTAAATCAAAAATAGATATTGAAAAGAAGCGTGCTATTAAAGAAATCAAAGANGAAGTCGTTGATTTAAGCTTAGAACTTGCTACAAAAGTATTACAAAGAAATATTAATGATGAAGATAACTCAAAGTTTGTTAAGTCATCACTAGAAGCAGTGAAGGTAGATGAAGCAAAATCTTAAAAAAATCAACATCTATTCTAATCTTTTAAATGATGCAGTAGACTCATTTGAAGATTTTAATAGTGTAAGTAATAGTCTTGAAGAATTTAGTTCAGCATTAAAGTCTGATCTTGATGTTAATGCTTTTTTTAAGTCTAAAACTATAGAAGTTGAACAAAAGATTAATCTATTTTCAAATGCTGTTTCAAGTTCAATGAATGAAATATTATTTGAAGTTTTGAAAGTCGTGATTGAGAATGATGATATTAATCTCATTTCACATATTGCAAATAATTTTGTATTGCTTTCAAAGGAAAAATTAAATATTGCATTCGTTGATGTAACATCGTCTGCTGACATTAATTCTAGTCATAAAGATGATATAAAAAACTCATTGAGTGAACTTATTAATAAACAAATTAAAATCAATTTTGAGATTGACAGTTCGTTAATTGGAGGTCTTAAAATTAAAGTAGACGATAAACTGTATGATAGCAGTTTGCAAACAAAATTAGAAAACGCAAAATCAAAATTAGTAGGGGTATAAATGGATATTAAAACAAATGAAATCGGAAATTTACTACGAAGTCAGATCCAAAATATCAATGATAACGTTGATGTTAATGAGGTTGGCGAAGTACTAGAAATTGGAGACGGAGTTGCAAGAACAAGTGGACTAGGAAGTGTGATGAGTTCTGAGCTTGTTGAATTTCCTAACAATGTTTTTGGAATGGCACTAAATCTTGAAGAAGAAAATGTTGGTGCAGTACTGTTTGGAGACAGTAGTCTTGTAAAGGAAGGCGATACTGTTAAGAGAACTGGTAAAGTTGTTGAAGTTCCTGTTGGAAAAGAATTATTAGGTCGCGTAGTAGACCCATTAGGTCAGCCAATGGATGGTAAGGGACCCATAAATGCCAAAGAAACACTACCAATTGAGAGAAAAGCGCTTGGAGTTATGCAAAGATTTCCAGTTAAAGAACCCCTACAAACTGGATTAAAATCTATTGATAGTATGATTCCAATAGGTAGAGGCCAAAGAGAATTAATTATTGGTGATAGACAAACNGGAAAATCTGCTATTGCTATCGATACAATCATTAATCAAAAATCTACACATGAAACAGATAGCCCCGTTTATTGTGTTTATGTTGCGGTTGGACAAAAAGCTTCTACAGTCGCAAAGCTTGTTGCTGAACTTGAATCTAATGGCGCAATGGAATATACAACAGTTGTTGTTGCAAATGCTTCAGACCCTGCACCATTACAATATATAGCTCCATATTCAGGATCTGCAATGGGAGAATATTATCGAGATAATGGTATGCATGGTTTNATTGTTTACGATGATTTNTCTAAACAAGCTACTGCTTATAGACAGATGTCTTTAGTTTTAAGAAGACCTCCAGGAAGAGAAGCATTTCCAGGTGATGTTTTTTATCTTCATAGCAGACTTTTAGAAAGAGCTTCAAAATTATCAGAAGACTTAGGTTCTGGATCACTTACTGCATTGCCNGTCATTGAGACTCAGGAAGGTGATGTATCTGCATATATTCCTACAAATGTAATATCAATTACAGATGGACAGATATATTTGGATACCAATTTATTCAATGGAGGAGTAAGACCTGCAGTGGATGTTGGACTATCAGTTTCAAGAGTTGGTGGAAGTGCTCAAATTAANGCAATGAAAAAAATTGCTGGAAAGCTTAGACTTGATCTAGCTCAATTTAGAGAGTTAGAAGCTTTCGCTAAGTTTGCTTCTGATCTTGATGAATCTACCGCTGCTCAGATAACTCGTGGTAGAAGAATGGTAGAAATATTAAAGCAAAATCAATACGTACCAATGTCAACAGAAAAACAAGTTGCAATTATTTACGCAGCTAGCCAAGGTTATCTTGATGATGTTGAACTTGAATCCGTCAAAGAGTTTGAGGTTGGTTTATTAGAACATTTCGAAACTAAACACAAAGATTGCCTAAAGGAATTGAAAAAATCAGGAGACATATCTGATGACTTGGGTAGTAAAATGAATAAAGCAATTGAGGAATTTAAAAAGAGCTTTTAAGACATGGCTAATTTAAAAAATCTTTCAGAACGTATAAAATCAGTCACTAGCATTCAGCAAGTAACAAAAGCTATGAAGATGGTTGCTGCTGCTAAGGTTAAAAAAGCGCAGGAAAAGATGGAAATATCTAGGCCATATTCAAGAAATACTCAAGAACTTATTTGCAGAGTTCTTCCTCAAATAAGTTCATCTGACGTATCTCTTGTTGAAAAAAGAGATATTAAAAATGTAGGTATGATTATAATTACTAGTGATAGAGGTTTTGCTGGTTCATTCAACTCAGGTGTTATTAGGATGGCTGAAAAAGAAATCGAAAAAATAGGAAAAGATAATGTTCAGCTATTTTGTATTGGGAAGAAATCTTCCGAATATTTTTCAAAAAGAGATTTCAATGTCAAAGAATCATTTTTTGATTTTTGGAAAGATATGAACTACGAAACAGCATCAAATATATCCAAATCATTTATAGATGCTTTTGAGAAAAATGAAATTGATGAAGTAAATGTTATTTACAATAGATTTAAAACTTTGGCATCACAGGATTTAATTATGGAAAAAGTATTACCTGTTGATTTTTCACAGGATTACAACGTTACAAACTATAATTATGATTATGAACCAGGAAAAAAGGAAATTGTATCAACTTTAATTCCAAAGCATATTAATGTTCAAATGTGGCAACAGTTACTTGAATCATATAGTAGTGAAGAAGCTGCTCGAATGATTGCAATGGATAATGCTACTGAAAACGCAAAAGAAATTATTAAAGAATTGAAATTAGAATTTAACAAAGCTCGTCAGGCCGCAATTACTACNGAAATGNTAGAAATTGTTGGCGGTGCCGAAGCATTAGTCGATTAAGGGGACATAAAATGAATAATGAAGGTAAAATATTACAAATAACTGGTGCGGTAGTTGATGTAAAATTTGATGAAGGANATCTTCCTGAAATCATGAATGCATTAAGCATTAAAAGAAAAGATGGTANTGACCTCGTTCTTGAAACTGCACAACATTTAGGTCAAGGAGTTGTAAGAACAATCGCTATGGATTCTACTGATGGACTTGTAAGAGGTGAGGCTGTGAAGGATTCAGGAAAGCCAATATCTGTACCTGTTGGNCAAGAAACATTAGGAAGAATGTTCGATGTATTAGGTAACCCAATTGATCAAAAAGGAGAGGTTAAAAATAAAGCAACATCCCCAATTCATAGGTCTGCACCCGCACAAGAAGATCTAACTACTTCATCAGAAATGTTTGAAACTGGTATTAAAGTTGTTGATTTAATGGAACCATATACCAGAGGTGGTAAAACTGGTTTGTTTGGTGGAGCTGGAGTAGGTAAAACTGTTCTTATTCAAGAATTGATTAGAAATATTGCCACGGAGCATGGTGGATTTTCGGTATTTGCTGGTGTTGGAGAAAGAACTAGAGAAGGTAATGACTTATACGCTGAAATGACTGAGTCAGGCGTAATAGATAAAACAGCTTTAGTCTTTGGTCAGATGAATGAACCTCCAGGAGCAAGACTTAGAGTTGGATTGAGTGCATTAACAATGGCTGAATATTTCAGAGATGATGAAGGTAGAGATGTGCTTCTATTTGTTGATAATATCTTTAGGTTTACNCAGGCCGGTTCTGAAGTNTCNGCATTGNTGGGAAGAATGCCATCAGCGGTTGGTTACCAGCCAACATTATCAACAGAAATGGGAGATCTTCAAGAAAGAATCACATCAACTAAGAAAGGGTCAATTACATCTGTACAAGCTATTTATGTTCCTGCTGATGATTTAACAGACCCTGCACCTGCAACTGCATTTGCTCACCTTGATGCAACTTCAGTTTTAGAAAGAAAAATTGCTGAACTTGGTATTTATCCTGCTATTGATCCTCTTACATCTACGTCGAGAATTCTNGATCCNAGAGTNATTGGTGATAGACATTATAATGTTGCAAGAGCTGTTCAGTCNACTTTACAGCAATACAAAGATCTTCANGACATAATTGCAATTCTTGGTATGGATGAACTTTCAGATGATGACAAAATGGTTGTTTCAAGAGCGAGAAAAATGCAAAAGTTTATGTCTCAACCATTCTTTGTAGCTGAGCAATTTACTGGAATTGAGGGAAGATATGTAAAACTTGAAGATTCCATCGCAGGCTTTGAAGCTATATTAAATGGTGAAGTGGATGACTTACCAGAAAATGCATTTTCATACGTAGGTTCAATCGATGAAGCTATTGAAAAAGGTAAAAAGTGAGCAAATCTTTTAAGCTAGATATTGTTACTCCTGTCAAAACATTTAGTTTTGATGATGTAACATACGCAAAATGTCCAGGAGATAAGGGATATTTTGGTATAATGAAAAATCATACTAACTCAATTATAAATCTTACCGAAGGAGTTATTTCTTTAAAGCTTGAAAAAAAGGAAGTTAGATTTTCATGTTCATATGGTATAGCTGACATAAATTCTGATCCATCTGATGATTTAGAGGACAAAGTTTTACTTCTGGTTGAAAATGCAGAAGAAATAGAGAAATAATCATTAGATTGTCGAAGATGGGTATTCGAACACATAATTGTGGGGAGTTAAGCAAAAGTGATGTAAAAAAATCCGTATCACTTGCTGGTTGGATAAACTCCGTTAGAACGCATGGACAAATTATTTTTGTTGATTTGAGAGATAGGTACGGTAAGACTCAGTTAGTTATAAATGATGAAAGTCTATTAAAGATTGGCAAAACTCTATCAATGGAAGATGTGATTTCAATTGAAGGTATTGTTTCTCCAAGAGATAATAATCTAATTAATCCTGATTTAAGTACGGGACATATTGAAGTAATTGTTTCAAGTATCAAAGTATTAAGTAATGCAAAACCACTTCCTTTATCAATACATGATAGGGAAGCTTCTACAGAAGAACATCGATTAAAGTATAGATATTTAGAACTTAGAAATAATGATCTTCAGAAAAATTTAATCATAAGACATCAAACATCTCAGATTGTGAGAGAATTTTTATCAAATAATAATTTTTTGGAAATAGAAACTCCCGTTCTTATGAAATCTACACCAGAGGGAGCAAGAGATTATTTGGTTCCTAGCAGAGTTCATAATGGCCAATTCTACGCTCTGCCTCAATCACCTCAAATGTATAAGCAGCTTTTTATGATAGCTGGACTAGATAGATATTTTCAAATAGTCAAATGTTTTAGAGATGAAGACTTAAGGTCAGATCGTCAACCTGAATTTACTCAAATTGATATTGAAATGAGCTTTGTGGATGAAGATGATGTACGAAATACAATTGAAAAATTAATTAGAGAAGTTTTTTCTAAAGTAATAAATGTAAGTATGAAAAAACCTTTTCCAATATTATCCTATTATGATGCAATTGAAAGATATGGTACTGATAAACCAGATTTAAGATTTGGTTTAGAAATCTTAGATTTCAAAGATTTAGCTGATAAATCTGATTTTAATGCTTTTAAAAATGCGGAGGACGTTAGGTTAATTAGCGCTCCAAATGCTGATTTCTTTTCAAGGAAGGTGATAGATGAGCTTGATTCTTATGCACAATCACATGGTGCTAAAGGATTAGCTTGGTTTAAAGTTAAAGAAGGACGTTTTGAGGGTGGTATATCAAAGTTTTTTGGTGATGATCTTCAAAAAGAAATAATTAATCAACTAAATTTAAAAGATGATACAATTTCATTTATGGTTGGTGATAAAAAAAGTAATTCTCTTAATGTTTTGGGAAGAATTAGAAACCTTATTGCTGAAAAACTTGAATTAAAAGATAATTCTATATTTGAACCAGTATGGATTGTTGATTTTCCACTTTTCAGTTGGAATGAAGATTCAAAAAGGTTTGATTCAGTAAATCATCCCTTTACAGCTCCTAAAGACAAGGATATTGATAAAGTTTTAAATAACCCTGAAGAAGTTATTTCAAAAGGATATGATATTGTTATAAATGGCTATGAAGTTGCTGGTGGTTCAATAAGAATCTATGACAATGAACTACAAAGAAACATTTTTAAAATTTTAGACCTTAATGATGATGAAATCAAAGAAAAATTTGGTTTCTTCATTGACGCGCTTAAATATGGTACCCCTCCTCATGGTGGAATTGCTTTTGGCTTGGACAGGTTAGTTATGCTTCTATCTGGGGTAAATAATATTAGAGATGTTATTGCTTTTCCGAAAACAACCTCTGCTTCAGCATTGATGGAGGAAGCTCCAAGTCATGTTTCAAAAGACCAGCTTGATGAATTAGGAATAAAGGTGCTTGATAGTGAAAAAGACGTTTGAAATTAAAGGTGTAGATCTAACCAATCTTTATGGTGTTGGTGATAAAAATATTTCTTTTATAGAAAAAAAGCTTCCGATTACTTTAAATATCAGAGGTAATAATATCTTTTGCCAAGGTCTTAAAAAAGATATTTTACATTTCGATTCAGTTTTAAATCAAATGATAGATTCTATTAAAAAAGGTAATAATCTTTCTACAAAGGATATTAATCAGCTTATTGCCATGAATGGTGCATTAGAAAGCAAAAATACTTCTGTTGAAAATGTTATTTTTTATGGAAAAAAAGGACCTGTTTTTCCAAGGACGATGGACAAAAAAATCTCGTTAAAGCATTTTTCAAAAACGACATAATAATTTCTGTTGGACCAGCTGGAACTGGAAAAACTTTCTTAGCTGTAGCGTATGCACTATCTTTGCTGGAAAAGCACGAAATTGAAAAAATAATTTTTTGTAGACCTGCTGTTGAAGCTGGAGAAAATTTAGGATTTCTTCCCGGAGATTTAAAAGATAAAATTGATCCTTATTTAGCTCCACTTTATGATGCTTTGTATGAATTATTACCAAAAAATAAAATTCAAAATTTTTTAGATAGAGGCATAATTGAGATTATACCATTAGCTTATATGCGTGGAAGAACAATCAATCGTTCTGCTATGATTTTGGATGAAGCACAAAATGCTTCATCAATCCAAATGAAAATGTTTTTGACAAGATTGGGTATTGAATCAAGAGCAATTATCACTGGAGATGAATCTCAGATCGATTTACCAAAAAAATCTAATTCAGGGTTAATTGATGTACTTAAAATTTTAAAAAATATTAATGATATTGGTATTGTCAAATTGAATAAGCAAGATATTGCTAGACATCATCTTGTTAAGCACATTATAGATGCTTATTCAAAATCAAAAAAATAGTTGGGGAACAAAAATGAAAAAAATATTTGAAATAATTTCTGAAAAAAATCATGAACAGGTTGTCTACTGCAATGATCCGTCATCTGGTTTGAAGGCTATTATTGCTATTCATAATACAATTCTTGGGCCTTCACTTGGAGGTTGCAGAATGTATCCTTATAAAAGTGAAGATGATGCTCTTGTTGATGTTTTAAGGCTTTCAAGAGGTATGACATATAAGGCAGCTATATCAAATTTAAATCTTGGAGGTGGTAAAGCTGTTATTATAGGAGACCCAAACAAAGATAAGTCCGAGGTTCTTTTGAGATCTTTTGGGAAATTTGTTGACTCTTTAGGGGGGAAATATATCACTGCAGAGGACGTAGGAATGTCTGTACATGACATGGAGTTTATTAGAATGGAAACTTCTCATGTTACTGGTGTGAAAAGAGCTATGGGTGGCAGTGGTGATCCATCTATTTTGACTGCATTAGGTGTATTTGTTGGAATGAAAGCAGCACTTGAGAAAAGATTAAATATTAATTCGTTAAATGGTTTAAAAATTGGAGTACAGGGTTTCGGAAAAGTTGGATATTATTTATGTGGTCATTTAAAAGATGCAGGAGCCGAAATTTTTGGATATGATATTGATGATAATAAATTAGATACAGTTATTAAGGAGTTTGGAGTAAAACCTGTTGAAAACGATGAATTGATTTCAATGGATTTAGATGTTTTCTCACCTTGTGCCTTAGGAGCTATTATTAATCCTGAAAATATAGATAAGTTAAAGTGTTCAGTAATTGCAGGAGCAGCAAATAATCAACTTGAGGATGAAGAGAGAGATTCTAAACTTCTTCAGAAGAGAGAGATAATGTATGTACCTGATTTTGTTATTAATGCAGGTGGCTTAATCAATGTCGCAAATGAACTGCAAGGTTATGATAAAGAGAAAGCCAAATATCAGGTTGAAGGAATCTATTATATTTTAACTAGAATTTTAGATTATGCTTTAACAAATAAAATTTCAACTCTCGAAGCAGCAAAATTATTAGCTGAAAGACGAATAGAAGAATATTATCAATGGAATAAGAAATAAAGTTTATGTCGGAATTTAAGCAGCAAAGAAAGAAAGCAAGAGAGGCGGTTTTACAAGCATTATATGCAAAACATGTTTCAGATGAATCACAGGAAAAGGTTTTACATGATATTTTTCACAGATATGATTTTGATAGTCAAACTAAAAAATTTGTAGAAAAACTTTTTACTGAGACAATTGAAAATGTCGAAATGCTTGATAAGAAAATTGAACTAAACCTAGATAATTGGACAATTGATAGATTGAATGTTATTGATAGATTGATTATTCAAATGTCAATTTCTGAAATGATTTTTTTAAAAGATTTTGATATTTCTCATAAAGTTACAATTAGCTCTGCACTAGAAAATGCAAAAAAATTCAGCTCTGAAGATAGTACATCTTTCGTTAACGGAGTTCTTGACACAATCTATAAGGATCTCTAATGGGAATATTGACAAAAATATTTGGTACTAAGTCAGATAGGGAAATAAAAAAAATAACTCCATTAGTGTCTAAAATAAATGATTTCTATGATACTTTAGAAAATAAAGATTCGAATTATCTGAAAGAAAGAACAAAAGTATTACAAAACGATATTCAAAGTCAAATTCAAGAAAAAGAAGATGTTTTATTAAAAAACAGTGATTCTTCTACAATTAAAAAAGAAGATAGATTCAAAATTGAAAAAGAAATACTGGAAAACTACATAGTAGAATCTTTTGCACTTGTAAAGCATGCATGCAGACTTTTATATGGAAAAGAGTGGAATGTCGTTGGTCAGCCTATTAAGTGGGAAATGATACCATATGATGAGCAATTAATTGGAGGTATTGTATTGCATCAAGGAAAAATTTCAGAAATGAAAACAGGTGAAGGAAAGACTCTTGTTGCTACAATGCCAATTTTTTTAAATGCTTTATCTGGTAGAGGAGTTCATGTAGTTACAGTAAACGATTATTTGGCACAAAGAGATGCGGAATGGATGGGAAAGGTTTTTGAAACACTAGGACTATCTGTAGGGTTTATTCTTAACTCCATGAATCCACAAGAAAGAAAGCTATCTTATGATTGCGATATTACATATGGAACAAATAATGAATTTGGTTTTGATTATTTGCGAGATAATATGGCAATTGAAGCTGAATATTTGGTTCAAAGAGATCATCATTATGCAATTGTTGACGAAGTAGATAGTGTTCTTGTTGATGAAGCTAGAACACCTTTAATTATTTCAGGACCTGTAGAATCTCAAATAAATCAATCATACATTGATCTAAAAAATCCTGTTAAATCGCTTGTTGCTAAGCAGAAACAGTTGGTTAATTCTTTAATTACAGATGCAAGATCGATATTAAAAAAAGAAGATATTTCAGAGGAAGAATCTGCACAGGCTGGTTTATTGCTCCTTAAAGCAAAAAGAGGTTTACCAAAGGAGCAGGCTTTACAAGATTTATTTCAGGAAAGAGGAACGATCAAGCTTATGAATTCTGTTGAGTCTGAATACATTGCAGATAAAAAAACACATTTGCTTGATGAAGAACTCTTCTTTTCTATTGATGAACAGTCAAATAGCGTTGATCTATCTGATCAAGGAAGAGAGTCTTTATCTCCAGACAACAAAGATGCATTTACTATTCCAGATNTAGGAGAACTTTTAACTGACATCGATGACATGGATATTGGAGATGATCAAAAACAACTAAAAAAAGAAAAAGCGTATAAATTGCATTCTGAACGTAGCAGTAAAATTCATTACTTAAGTCAACTTTTAAAAGCTTATACTCTTTTTGATAAAGATGTTGAATATGTTGTTCAAAATAGTCAGGTATTAATTGTTGATGAATTCACTGGAAGAGTTTTACCTGGTAGAAGGTTTAGCGGAGGTCTTCATCAAGCTTTGGAAGCTAAAGAGAATGTAAAGATTGAAAAAGAAACTCAGACTTTAGCATCGATTACAATTCAAAATTATTTTAGAATGTATGATAAGCTTTCAGGTATGACTGGTACTGCAGAAACTGAAGCAGCAGAATTTGAAAAGATTTATAACCTTGGTGTTACTGTAATTCCAACTCATAAAACTGTTATAAGACAGGATTTCAATGATGTTATTTATAAGTCAATGCAAGCAAAGTATAAGGCAGTTGTAAAGGAAGTGAATGAATTTTATAAAAAAGGACAACCTGTTCTTATTGGAACGGTTTCTGTTGACGTTTCAGAGTTGCTTTCTAAAATGCTCAAACAAAAGGGAATACCTCATAATGTTTTAAATGCTAAACAGCATAAAAGCGAAGCAGAAATTGTTGCTCAAGCTGGATTAAAAAAATCAATAACTATTGCTACAAATATGGCTGGGAGAGGAACAGATATAAAACTTGGCCCTGGTGTCGAAGAAATGGGAGGACTTCATATTATAGGAACGGCGCGACATGAATCAAGAAGAATTGACTTACAGCTGATGGGGCGATCAGGAAGACAGGGTGATAGTGGTTCTTCGAGGTTTTATATTTCTCTTGAAGATGATTTAATGAGATTATTTAACATGGAAAGGCTTGCAACTTACATGGATCGACTTTCTATGGATGAAGACCAGGAGTTGAGTGCAGGAATGTTAAATAGAGGGGTCAGTAATGCACAAAGGAAAGTTGAGGAACGAAATTTTGCAATGAGAAAACACCTTTTGGAATATGATGATGTTTTAAACCAGCAAAGAGAAATAATTTATGACCTAAGAAACAAAGCATTACTATCTGAATCAATAAAAGATACAATTAATGAGTTTATTGAAGATTTCATTTATGATAATATTGGTGAGTTAGATTTTAAAAATATTAAAGATTGGGATTGGGCAAATCTGAATCAAAGATTTAATGCTCACTTATTTGTAAATATTGATACGAAAGATATTGAAAAATTTAAAAATATAGAAGATTTAGAGAAGTATATTTTTGATAAAGCAATAGATTATTATAAAGTAAAAGAAGAGGTTATTCCTTCAGAACTGTTAAGAAAAGTTGAAAAATTTATAGTACTTAAAACTATTGATGAGAAATGGAGAAATCATCTATTAGGTATGGATCAATTGAGGGAGGGAATAGGTTTAAGAGCTTATGGACAAAAAAATCCACTTATTGAGTATAAATCAGAAGCTTACAATTTTTTTCAGGAATTGATGATAAGTCTTAGAAGTGCAGTTCTTCAAAGAGTTTTTCATGCTCAAATTAGTGATCAAAATCAGACTCGTCAAAATCCACTTCAAAAAAATCTAGAAATGAAGCGAGAAGATATTAATCCAATTGAGAAAAAATCAGTTAAGCAAGATATTCAGATGAAAGAGCAAAACACTGATAACACAAAAATTGGAAGAAATGAAAAAGTTGAACTTATTTCACCATCTGGAGAAAAAATATCAGTAAAATATAAAAAAATTGAACAATACTTAATGAAAGGCTATCAACGTGCCAATTAAAAATAAAAAATTAAAGTTTTCAACAAAGACAATTCATGTTGGAAATAAAATTGATGATACCGGAGCAACAGTCACTCCACTTCATTTATCATCTACTTTCAAACAGCCTGGCTTTTCAAGTTCAGAGAAATTTGTTTACTCTAGAACTGGAGGACCTACTATTGATGCTTTGGAAGAAAATTTTCGAATGTTAGAAAATTCAAAGTATTCATTTGCTTTCGGTTCTGGTATGGCTGCAATGACTGCCATTTTCTTAATGTTTAAACCAGGTGATCATGTTCTAATATCAAAAAATGTTTATGGTGGCGTTTTTAGACTGGTTACAAAGGTATTGAATGACAATGGAATAAAATTTGAATTTGTTGATACTACTGATTTAGAATTAATTAAAAAATCTATTAAAGATAACACTAAATTAATCCATCTTGAAACTCCAAGTAATCCGCTGCTAGAATTAGCAGACATCAAATCGATTTCAAAAATCGCAAAACAAAATGATATTTTAGTAAGTGTTGATAATACGTTTATGAGCCCCTATGGTCAGAATCCTCTCGACTTAGGTGCTGATATTGTTATGCACAGTACAACTAAATTTATATGTGGCCACTCAGATATATTGAGTGGTGCATTAATGGTAAATCATGATAAATCCGCTGAAAAAATTACACTAATTCAAAATACTGGAGGTGCACTACCAAGCCCCTTTGATGCTTGGCTACTTTTGCGTTCTGTAAAAACTCTATCTTTGAGAGTTGAAAAACAATTTAAAAATGCTGAAAAAATAGCAGATTGGCTTGATAGCCATCCAAAAGTATCAAAAGTAATTTTTCCTGGACTAAAAAGTCATCCACAACATGATCTCGCATTAAAGCAGCATAGCGATCCAAACGGAAACCCTGTTTTTGGTAGTATGATTTCTTTTGAGCTTGATGAGTCATCAAATTTAGATACGTTTGCAGAAAATCTTGAAATTATTACATTAGCTGAAAGCTTAGGTGGTGTTAAAACTTTAATTTCTTGTCCATATTCAATGACTCATGCATCAGTACCAAAAGATGAAAAAGAAAAATTAGGTATTACTAAAAATCTTTTAAGGATTTCTATTGGTATAGAAGATGTTGATGATTTAATATCTGAACTTGATTTTGCTATAAATCATTAAAAAAGTTTTTTTAATTAAAATTTATTTATATTTCGATTATTATGCCGTGGTGGCGGAATTGGTAGACGCGCTGGTCTTAGGAACCAGTATCGTAAGATGTGAAGGTTCGAGTCCTTTCCACGGTACTTATGGAAATTATATTTCTAAGTGCTATTATTTTGTTGGCTTTNGTTCTGTTTATAACAGAGTTCTTTCCAATTGACGTTACAGCTTTATTAGTTTTAGGATTACTTTTGATTTTAGGGCTTGTTAGCCCGTCGGAAAGTATTTCAGGTTTCTCAAACCCTGCTGTCATAACAATAGCTTGTTTATTTATTTTAAGTCACGCTCTTCAAAAATCTCATGTTCTTGAATACTTAATTATTAACATTAATAAAATTATCGATAAATCAAGAGCTTTAGGTATGGTTGCATATTTATTTGCTATTGGTGTTGCCTCAGCTGTTGTTAATAATACAGCAATAGTTGCAATTTTTATGCCAGTTACAATTAGGCTTGCTGATAAATATCAAATAAGTCCCTCAAAAGTCTTAATTCCTTTGAGTTATGCTGCAATTCTTGGAGGAACTCTTACTTTAGTTGGTACATCCACCAATTTAATTGTTAACTCAATTTTGGTCGATTCTTCTAATGGTACTGTTTCATTAGGTATGTTAGAATTTGCCAAGTTTGGTATTATAAAGTTTATAGTTGGATTAATATATATCTTTACTATTGGCTATAAACTTCTTCCTATAAGGGTTGCAAAATCNTCAAGTATTGAAGANTACCGCCTTGATGGATATCTAACNGAGTTTAAGGTAATNTCAAATTCTCCNTTAGCGGGAAAAACTCTTTTAGATAGAAAAATAAATGANAACTACGATGTGATTGTCCTAGATGTTCTACGAAATGGGGAGATAATAAATTCTAATTTGAGAAATTTAATTATTGAGCCAGAAGATATTCTTTTTGTTAAAGGTTCTTTTGATAATTTTCAACGTTTGAAAGAGATTGAAAATCTTACCATGTTAGCAGATGAAAAACTTACTCAGGAAGAACTTGAACAAGAAGATAATATTTTAGCAGAATGTCTTGTTACCGATAATTCAGACTTAATTGGCCTTTCATTACAAGAAGCTAATTTTAGAAGATCTTTTGGTAGTTTTGTTTTGGCTATTAGAAGAGAAGGGGAAATTATTAGAAGAAAGCTTGCTCATTTTATATTAAAACCTTTTGATACATTATTAGTTTATGGTCCTAAAGATAGAATTAATCAATTGGCTAATAAAGAAGGTTTTATTGTTTTAGGAAAAGTGGATGGTTCTTTAGATAGTCATCCTTTTTGGTGGCTTAGTCTTGTATCAATACTCTTAGCAGTCACGCTAGCTATTTTTAAAATTGTCCCTATTGTTGTTGGAGTTATTATTGGTGTTATTGCTCTTCTACTTTCAAAGGTAATCACACCTAATGAAGCATATGGATCAATTCATTGGCAAGTAATTATAGTAATTGCCGCATTTTTACCAATGGGTATTGCCATGCAAAGAACTGGATTTGATGCTTTAATAGGTGATTCAATATCATCTTTAGTAAATATTTTTCCAACAGATTTGCTTCCATATATTTTATTGGCAATTATTTATTTAATAACAATGATTTTAACTGAGATAGCTTCTAATGCAGCCACAGCTATTATTATGACACCTATCACTTTGTCGCTTGCTGCTAGCTTTGGATTTGATCCTAAGCCGTTTATATTTGCCGTTTGCTATGCTGCATCTGCATCATTTATTACACCGGTGGGTTATCAGACAAACTTGATGGTATTTGGTCCTGGAGGTTATAGATATTCAGACTATATTAAAGTAGGACTTCCTTTAGGAATAATTTTATGGGTAATTTCTGTAGCAATTATACCAATGATTTGGCCTTTTTAAAATGGAATGGATCGAAAAAAATAATATTTTATCAAAAGAGTTTGAATTTAATTCATACTTAGCTGGCATTGATTTTGTAAATGAAGTTGCAAATGTTGCTGAGCAGGAAAATCACCACCCAGATATCACTATTGGTTATTGTAAAGTCAGTATATCTTTAACAACGCATGATGCTGGCCATTTAACTGAGAAAGATTATCGTCTAGCAAAGATAATTGATGATCTTGTAGGTTAATTTGAATTATTTAATATTTGTATCAATTCTATGGTCATTTTCTTTCGGAATAATAAAATATGGATTAGAAGGAGTTGATTCATTTTTTATAAGTTTTTCAAGGAATCTAATAGCTTTTTCTTTCTTTGCAGGAATATCCCTATATAACTTTAAGAAATTTTTTTTCGATTATAAATTGTTATGTATTGGAGCTATACAATTTGGATTAATGTATATTTTTTATATTCAATCCTATCAATTTCTTCCAGCGTATCTTGTAGCTACTTTTACAATCACAACCCCTATTTTTATTGCTATATCAAATAAGGTTTTATTAAAGAAGGATATACCATTAGCTGGGATATATGCAATTCTTTTAGTTCTAACTGGATCATTTATTATGAGGTATAATGTTGTCAATCCCTTTGATTATTGGAAAGGCTTCTTTTTAATACAAATAGCTAATTTCTTTTTTGCTGCTGGACAAATTTTATTTAAAGACTGGAATGAAAAGAATAATAATATTGACATTATACATAATTTTTCTCAACTGTTTTTAGGTGCGTCAATAGTAACATCAATTTTTTATATTTCTTCATCAAATTCCTATGATTCATTATCAAATCTGAATTTAATAACTTTATTTTTCTTGGGTTTTATTTCAAGTGGTTTAGGATTTCTTTTATGGAATATTGGTGCAACAAAAGTCAGTACAGAAAAGCTAGCTATTTCAAATAATATAATTATTCCTATAGCAGTAATAAATTCATACTTGATTTTTGGGGAACAGATAAACTTATTTTCTTTTTTACCAGGATTGCTGTGTTTTTATATTGCTTATAGGATACTATAATTTATTTCTATTTTTTTCATGAGCCTTCCTAAAAGGTATTGACATAAAGTAGGATATTGGTTTTTCAAGTAGTATTACTAATCTCCAGACAAATGGAAAAATAAACATTTTTTTCTTTTTATCAAGAGCCTTTACAATTCTATTTACACCATCTTCTGTTGATATCATAAAAGGAGTCCACGTACCCATCGTATCTGTCATCTCACTTTTGACAAATCCTGGACAAATTAATGTTACATCAACATTTTTTGGTAAAGTTCTTCTCCAACTTTGGCTTAATGCTTTTACAGCATGTTTTGATGCAGCGTATGCTCCGGCTCCAGGCCATGCAAAATGACTTGCTACAGAACCGACAATTGCGATATGACCTCTATTATTTTTTATCATAGAAGGCATAAAAGGTATTACTGTATTGATTACTCCAATAACATTAATATCTATAATTTTATTAAGCACTGTAGGGTCACCTTTATGAATTTGATCAATATGTCCAAAACCAGCATTGGCTATTACAAGATCTATATGAGAAATTTTTGATAAAAAATCTTGAATTGATTCTTTTGTAGCATGTTGATCTGATACATCTACACAATAAGTGACAACTTTTGCTCCCAATTCTTCACACTTTTTGGCTACCGAATCTAGCTTTTCTCTTCTTCTTCCTGATAAAGCAAGAAATGCACCTCTTTTTGCATATTTATAAGAAAGATGTTCTCCGATTCCACTTGTTGCTCCAGTCAAGAATATATTCATGGAAGATACTACAAATTTATAGCCCACAATTCCACAAAAACTATTTATATTATCAACTAAATGAGTCAAAACGAAAATATAGATCTTTCAAAGTCAATAATTGAGAGCTTATCAAAGCAGCTTTTAGACGTTGCTGATAATGTAAGTAGTGATATTGATAAGGCTTCAGATTTAATTATTAATAATTCTGGCAAGGTTGTTATTTGTGGTTTAGGTAAATCTGGATTAATAGGACAAAAGATAGTTGCAACTTTATGTAGTACTGGTACTAGAGCCGTCTTTATGCATGCAGCAGAAGCTACTCACGGTGATTTAGGGATCTATAATCCTGGTGATCCTACAATTTTAATTTCCAAAAGTGGAAATACAGAAGAATTAGTGAGATTGATTCCAATTTTAAAAGAATTTAAATCTCCTCTAATTTCGATAATTGGCAATCTTGACTCAACCTTAGCCAAACATTCTGATATTGTGTTGAACGGTTCGGTTGAAAATGAAATTGATCCACTTGGCGTTGTACCAACAACTAGTTCATTAGTTGCATTAGCAATTGGTGATGCTTTGGCTTCTGTTTTAATGGCCAAGAGAGGTTTCGATAAAAATGATTTTGCTAGAAATCATCCTGGAGGAGAACTTGGAAAACAATTAGCATTAAAAGTTGAAACTATTATGCATCCGATTAATCAGGTTGCTCAAATAACTCCTGAAGACTCAATAAACGATTGCGCAATTTTGATGACCAAAAATCCATTAGGTGCTGCATTATTTATTGATAACGGAAATTTAAAGGGGATTGTCACGGAAGGAGATTTAAGAAAATCAATTACGCAAAAAGAAAATTTATCAGATCCGATTGGTGAATTTGTTAATGAAAAACCTATTTGCATTCCTTCTACAACTTCTATTTTTGATGCTATGAAAGTGATGGAAGATAGAGAATCTCAAATTTCAGTTTTACCCGTAGTAGATAGTAATAATGAATGTATTGGCCTTTTGACCATCCATGATTTATACCAAACTAAACTAGTTTAATTTTATCGAACAAGAACCATTTTCATGGTCTTATTATAATTACTTTGACCATCTACTTTAGTTCTTAATTGATAGAAGTAAACACCACTACTTACTTGTTCACCGTCATCGTTTTTACCATCCCAAATAACAGTATATTGACCTGCTGCCTTATCGCCTTCATCAAGTTTTCTGACAACTTGTCCAAGTGTGTTATAAATATGAATCTCTGTTGGAACATTATTTACGATTAATGATGGAATATCATATTTAATAGTAGTTTGGTTTCTAAATGGATTTGGATAGTTCTGATAAAGNTTAAATTCGTCAGGATTTCTGATTTCCATAATTCCATTACCAGCTAATCCATTTTCATTGAATAATTGATAAGTCAAACTTAAATCAAGANTATCAGTTTGATTATTNTCAATGGTAATAATGATTGTATTATCAATATCAGATAATTTTCCAAATTCTAGTTCATANAATTCATTATCATCATCTTTGTTCTGAAGAAGTATTAAATCTTCAGTGCTTGTGTTAGATGAAAACTCAATTAAATTATCGATATTTGGTAGTTCAAATCTTCCTGCAGTAATACCTTCTGGTAAAGTTATTCTAATTTCATTACCAATTAATTCAGCATTAAAATCAATAGAAATAATTTCAGAATTATTGTCTTCAACTGATCTACCTTGTGATTTTGTCCATAACCAATTTCTTGCAAAAACACTTACATCTTTAATATCATTTACATTATCAAATGTAGGAATTAAGTAAGGAGCTGTTCCTGTTGCAGGACCTATATCAACAGCACCTACAACACCTGCATTAGGCCATGCGTTTACAAATGCGTTAAGATCTTCAACATCTACATCAAAGTCATCATCATAATCTCCAAGCAGTGCGACATAAGTTGTAAATGTAGCCTCAGCAGGGTCAGAGACGTTTCCACCACCGTCATAAGCTTCAGCAAGAACAGTATACTCACTTCGGTCAGTTAATGATAATCCAGTAAAGGTCAGATTATCTCCTGCTTCAAATATTTTTTGATCAGAAGTACCTCCACCAGTAATAGTAATTCTGTATCCAGCTATTCCCGTGTCATCACTAAATCCGTCAACACTCAAGCTCACATCTGTTAATGATTGTAAAATATTTGTGTCAACTAAATTATTTACTGATACAGTTCCAGCAGTTGGATCTACTGTATCTAAGACAAAGGAGTATTCTTCTGTTAATGTTTCATTTCCGTCTGTATCAACTGCACCAATTTTGTAATACCATTTTTCACCTGAATTTACCTGATGAACATAATTATCAATCATATAGGTTTGAGTATAAACAAATGTCGTATCTGGCCATGGCGTAGTAGAAGGAGAAGGCTCAAAATGTTGAGAGTTTATATCTCCTAGAGTCCCTTGTCCAAGTAGGGTGGAAGAGTCTGCTGTAAAGCTTTGCGTTAAACTACCATATACGTTATATGATGAAAAATCACTTTCTCCGTTTCTATTCCAATAAAGTTCAATGCCATTATCTGTTACTGTCCATACACCATTAGCTGCATCAAATTCAAGATCTCTGGCAATGGTAACACCTTGAGGAGCAGATGGAGCACCCGTTGGATCAAGTTGTCCAGATGTAATTGTTACATTATCAAAGAACATATATCCTTGTTGGGCAGTATTTACCTGAAATGCTATTCTAATTTCAGGTCCATAGTTTGTTAAATCATAAGTATGTTGGGTCCAGCTTGAAGAAGTTTCTGTTACTTCAGATAGTACTTCCATATCTTCATAAGCTGTTGTATGATCATTAGCAATTAATACTCTAAATGATTCTTCACCACCATTTGAATTTGTATAGAAAGTTAACATACTGTCTACACCAGGTCTTAGCCATAAACGTGGGCTCACAATAGCATCATCAGCTGGTAATGAACCAGCCATACCTAATCCTGACATCCAATGACTATTGAAGGCTGCACCATACCCGGCTGTATAATACCACCAGCCAAAAGTTTCAGCATCATTATTTGTATTTATTACTCCCCATGGATAACTCTGTCTTCCAAAACTATCGACTCTATTATATGGTGATGATTCAAAACCTTCTTCATATAAAGTATCTTGAACAGCTGTTGCCCAAATTAAATTATTTTTTGTAGTTACATTTGTATTAGAGCCGTCACCAACAGTTAAAGAAACTGTATAGCGACCTGCGTTATCATAAGTATGCGACGGACTTTGCTCAGTACTTGAGTTACCATCACCAAAGTCCCATGCCCAACTTGAAACATTACCAGTTGATCTATCAACAAAGTCAACCTCAAGCGGGAAAACACCGGAAGTTTTACTTGGAGAAAATGCTGCATTTAAAGGTGCAGTAGAAGTAAATCCTGGTGAAGTAAACATTCCTCTACCAAAAGTTCCAGCTGACATTTCACCATCATTATTCATAGCCAACATGTCTACTCTAACATTTGCTAAACCATCGTTTGATGGATTCCATACAACTGATGAGCTTGTAACATCATCGGATACCCAAACCCCAACTTCAGTAGCGATAGCAACTTGATTAAAATTATCTCTATTGTACAGCCCCCACCTTACAGGTATATCAGGAAGGTCCCCTTCAATATCAACCCATCCATTACCACCACCACCAGAAATAGTTTCATAAATAGAATCTATACCATAGTTTGATAAAGTAATTAAAATTTGATTATCATCTTTACCGACATCAATTGAAGAAATATATCCTGAAGTATTTGATGGGCTAATCTCTGTTATAGCATAGTTGTCAGTATTAGCATCAGTTATTTTAAAAACCCTACCTCCAGCGGTACCAACAAATAGAACACCACTTGTATGAGGTGAAACTTTATAAGCAGACGCACCTGAACCTAAATTAATATTTATGAAATCATGAGCTGAGAGTTGTGTGTAATTTTTTTGCCTTAAAATAGTGTCATTGGAAAAAGTTACATACATAGCTTTATTGACAGGATCAATTACGCTTGGATTGATAAAGAACCCTGCATCAGTTCCGTCACTTGCTACAACATCTGAATAAAGGCTAAAGCTTGTACCACCATTAGTACTACGAAAAATATTTCCGTATGTAGTTGCTCCAAATTGATAGCTCGGATCAATTTGATCAATGTGAGCATAACCACCGTCACCCCCAATTACTTCATTCCCAACTACTTTACCTGCAACATTTAATCTCCAGGTTCCATTGTCTTGAGTTCCACCTAAAACATAGCTATCATCAGTTGGATGAATAGCAGTAGAATAAAATTGTGTAGTAACCATATTGTCATTCTTCATTGTGAATGTATTACCACCATCTTGAGTTAAAAATACACCACCGTCATTTGATACCAATATATTGTTACTATCTATAAAAATAATATTATGGTGATCAGCGTGAACGTAAGGTAATGGAAATCCATTCCCTCTCCATTCAGAAATTTCAGTCCATGTTGTACCTGAGTCGGTTGATTTATGTATGGAAAGCGCACCGGCAGCATATACAGTATTAGGGTCGTTTGGATCAATACCCAAAAAGCCCCAATAGTCCATGGAACCTTGATAGTCTCCAAACGGATTTCCGTTCTCATCTTGACCAATATTACCTTGGGTCCATGTCGTACCACCATCTGAAGATTTACCAAACCAAGTTATATATCCTGTTGAAGCATTTTCAAACATCGCATAAAGAACATTTGGATCACTTGGGGATACATCTATAAAGGTTCTATCAAATTGCCCTAGAGCACCTGTATCAATTTTTGTAAATGTCGAACCATCATCAGTATAAAATATTTCACCTCCACCATCTCCAAATGTATTTACTCTTGTTCCAACAAGAAGTCTATTGTTTGAATCAATCTCTAAATCAGTAACGTGATGATTTGAGTTCGTGGCTATTTCTCCAAGAACTTCTGTCCAGGTAGTACCGCCATCAGTAGATTTTTGCAATCCATTAATACCTGTATACTCTCCTTGAGATAGAGATCTTCCGCCTCCAGCATAAACTGCACCAATACCACCTTCGTCCCTTACAATAATTGTATCAATATATTTTAGTCCAGTTGAAGATGTTAGCTGAGTCCAATTTGCTCCTCCATCAGAGGTTTTCCAAATTCCAAATCCTTTAAGACCACTACCTCTTTTCTCACCAGTACCAACGTAAATAATATTTGAGTCAGTCGGATCAGAAGCAACACATGTAATATTCAAACTATCCCAAAAATCTGAAACCTTTGTCCATTCGGAGCCAGAACTTTCTATGTTTGTAATAGACCAAAGACCACCGCTTACTCCTGCAGCCCAGACTTTCTTATTTGAATTATAATTAGTATCTAACATGAGCGCTCTTGTTCTACCAGCTTGTTTGCTTGGGCCACGTTCAACCCAATTAATTTCACTTAATCGATTAGCATATGTTAAGCTATTTAATTTTGCATCTTTGATTTTTATAGCTTCTAATATCCTTTCAGAAGGGACTGTATTAGAGCTGGGATCTCTTGTCATTAAAAAGTCATGATAGTTTTTTAAATCGGGTCTTAATCTCTTAGGTAGGCTTTTAACGTAACTTCTAGAAAATGATTTATCACTTAAATATTCCTTTAGATATGCTTCATTCTTTAATCTTTTATTTTCGTAATAAATGTTTTTTGCTGGTTGATAAACTATTAATCCAAGCAAAGTAAAAGCGACTATGTATTTAATTTTTCTCATAATTTTATTCTACGTATATATAAACGTTATCCTTACCATTAAATGTCATCTCAGCACCATTTGCATCAAGCATGTAGTTTCCTCCACCTGCAGCTCCAGCAGCATCATCACCCCAAAAAACACTGGTATCAGTAGAACCATCAACTGTAAAATTAACAGTAGCAATAACACCATCTCCATCTGAGCTAGGTTGATCGCTTGAAAGGGAAGATGTATAAATAATAACTCTACCAACTCCTGGATTACTTGTAATTACAAGTAATGGGTCAGTGTTGCCTTTTAAAAAATCTCCTGCAGTAATATCACCTAATGTTAATAAGCTATTGTCATATCGAAGCGTAGCTTGTGCTGCAGCCAAGCCAGTTACTCCAACAACCTCTACATCAAAAGATATCGTAGAACCAGTTGTTGTTTCTATATATTTAGGATTAAGCTTGAAAGCAGGAGTTTGAAGATCCTCTACAATAATATAGGATGATTTGGTTTCAACTGTTTCTCCTCCATCACCAATGGCTGTAAGTGAAACATCGAAAGTGCCTGAGCTTTCGTATGTATGTCTTGGGTTTTCTTCTGTACTTGTATTACCATCTCCAAAATCCCATGAAGATGAAGAATAATTTGATGACCCATTTACAAAATTAAC
>JGI24820J26691_1000036_pt1 | contig 29117 bp, 17 predicted proteins | sample METZYME_5_50m_FD_26691 | JGI IMG/M metagenome (IMG submission 26691) | reverse complement strand
GATTCTCGATTCGGATAAGGTTGGATGGGGGTTAAATGTCGTAATTGGACTAAGAATTCAGAAGGGGCGGCTTATCGAAATTCAGGAAATAATTGCTCGCGACCCTAGAGTCTACGGCGTTTACGATGTTACCGGCGAATTCGATTCAATGATTATCGCCAGAGCCAGCGATAGAAGTGACCTCGACGATTTATCGAAAAATCTGCTCTCGATGGATGGTGTGAAACGTTCGGTTACTCACCTAGTACTCAATACGGTCAAAGAGAGTCCCACATCATTTCCAAAATGAGTTAGATTTCATCCCGTTGTTCTTCAATCAGGGACCTCAGAGTTTTTGCAAATGGTGCTAATGCTTCGACGGTTTTTCCCTCTGGCTTCATGGTCCTCAACAGAACTTTTCTGAGATTTTCATCGATTGGAACATCTAGTGAATTTAGTCGGTCTCGAAGAGATGTCTGAATTTGACCTCCGGTGCGGTCCCAATCCATTAACAACATTAGGGGTGGACCTCCGTCGATTGTATTTCGAGTCCCGTATGTATCGTAGAAATATGCTACAAGTCGAGATCTATCCCAGCCGCGATTAATCAGTTCAATCGGACCTTCAAATCCTAGAGCCCTCAAAGCCGCTTTGTCTCTCTTGCCCTCTACCAAAACTGGACATCCGGCTCCTCCATCTGACGGCATTCGATTTCGGAGTTGACTTTCCGCGAAGGCACGAGCTGCTAAATTGAAACGGACTTCTCGGTCAGGAGGACCAGAAAATTTTGTCCTATCTTGAATCCAATCGCTAGCGCCCATCTGTCATCGCCTCTGGGGAAAAGTCAATTTTTGACCAGTTAAGTTGTTATCCTGATGGGTTCACGACAGTTAGACGTTTGAAGTCATTTCCGACTACGTCGGACCTCACTCCAGGAATTACAAACCTCATCCTTATGAGGGACTTTCACATGCGGTGATATAGGAGATAACGATGAGTCTCATCACACCTCTGTACGACAGCCTCTGGAATGAGTATCTTGTTTGGTCTGCTTTAGTCGCATTGTTTACCTTTGGATGGCTATATCACCACTCATTTTTCTATCGCTCAAAGGATGGTGAAAACCCCAATATAGACAATCTGGAAGTTGGAGTTTTTCCTGCTGAAAATGATAACCTAAAATTGGAACTGGCGTGGACAATTGTGCCATTTATTCTAATCGTCTACCTGACTTACATCTCTTGGGCGCCGTTGGACAACATGTGGTCCGCGGCTAGTAGCGCCGATGGAGGACATTTCGGTGATGAATGCAATTACTTCATGAATGAGAGTTCGGACTTATATTTCGACGATGATGAGGGATTGAAAGGAGCGTTCAAAGCAACTTGCTACCACACCATCGAAATAACAGCCAAGCAGTGGGTTTGGAGTTTTGATTGCGGTACACTCGAAGCAGAATTGTGTGAATCAGGATTTACCGAGGCAGATGGAAGAGCCGTGCCCCACCTCTCCTTACAGGCAGGCAATGCATACCTCGCATACATGACTTCTGAAGATGTAACTCATGCCCCTTGGTTTGTCTCGTTAGGAGTCAAAGAAGATGTTCTTCCCGGACAGACAACCACTGTTTGGATTCTCGCCGAGGACGTAGAGGACTTCCTACTATTGTGCACTGAATACTGTGGAGACGACCACGCTTACATGATGGCTGGCGTCAGTATCCATGCCTGAGGAGGTGAAAGATATGGGAAGAAATGTGACAATTTCGCGAAGCATGGTAGCTTTACTCTTAATCTCAATAGCAATGGTTGTATCGCCGGCCGTAAACTCCCTACCAACCGGTGTAAATTATGACCAGATTAGTGCCGGTGGATGTAACTGTCACGCCGCTGCTCCAAATGCTGCAGTTATGGTGAATTTGGAAGGTCTTCCTGAAGAATACAACATGTCTGAGACCTATCAGGTTACAATTTCATTCACTGGTGGTCCATCTGCTGAAGGAAATGCAAATCTAGGAGGATTCAATCTATGGGCATCAGGTGGTGAAATTACTCCGCTAGATGCGACCGTTCAGTCCAATGGTCCCTCAGAGGTCACTCATACTGAGGCTGGTAACGATTACACATCATGGACTGTCGAGTGGATTGCTCCAAGCCATGGGAGAGATGTTGACTTCGTGGTCCACGTCAACTCTGTAAACGGAGATGGAAATGCTGGCCCCGAAGATCAATGGAATAAATTGACTCTGAAGGTTGCAGGATCATTAGGTCCAGGATTAGAAGAAGCTGACCCATACAAGGTATTGGCCACTCTCATCATAATCTCTGGCTTACTTCTCACAATCACAGTTCTGTATGGATTCTACAGAACTAATCCTGATGCATTCAATTGGGAGCATCTAGCACCTTGGTTGACCGAGTGGCTAACCAGCACAGACCACAAGAAGATTGGAACTCTATATTTCGTTCAAGGTCTATTCTTCCTTGGAATCGGTGGAATTCTCGCGATGATGATTAGGATTCAACTTGCAGTTCCAGGTAATGACTTCATTTCCCAAGATGAATACAACTCTTTCTTCACACTACACGGAACTACTATGATTTTCCTTGCCGCTATGCCTTTGATTAATGGGTTTGCAAATTGGATGGTACCCCTACAAATTGGAGCACCGGACCTTGCTATGCCAAGATTGAATGCTCTCTCATTCTGGCTTCAACCATTCGCTGCATTACTGATTTTCACCGGTGTATTCACCGGAGAAGGAGCAGATACCGGATGGACAGGATATGCTCCGTACATCGTAACAGAAGGCGCACATACTGGTGTGACAATGTGGGTTGCAGGACAGATAATGCTGGTAGCATCATCTACTCTAACAGGAATTAACTTCCTTACCACAATGGCAGTAATGCGTGCAGAAGGAATGGGTTGGATGCAGATGCCATTGTTCACATGGAGTATTTTGGTTGCTAACCTAATGCTATTCCTTTCAATTCCAGCATTCGGTGTAGGGCTAATTCAAGTCTACCTCGACAGAACTATCTCCACCGCATTCTATGACATATCTGCTGGAGGTGACCCATTACTCTGGAGTCACTTGTTCTGGTACTTCGGACATCCTGAGGTATACGTCGTTATTGTGCCTGCATTCGGTGTTATTTCTGAGGTTCTTGCTACATCCGCAAGACGTTCTATCTTTGGATACCGTTCAATGGTTTACGCAATGGCTGGAATTGGTGTCGTGGCTTTCATCGTTTACGGACACCACATGTTCACCTCCGGAATGTCACCTTCGCTAAGATTCGTAACAATGCTGACAACTATGTTAGTCGCGGTCCCTACTGGCATCAAGATCTTCAATTGGCTGAAAACTATGCACGGAGGTTCGCTTGTCTATCGCACACACACTTTGTGGGCGCTAGGATTCTTGGTTACCTTCACGCTTGGTGGAATATCTGGAATGTTCTTCCCATCCATCGCAATGGACACTCACCTCCACGAGACTTACTTCGTTGTAGCTCACTTCCACTATGTACTGGTAGGAGGAACAGTCTTCGGATTCTTCTCAGCGATTTACTATTGGTATCCAAAGATGACTGGACGAATGCTTGACGAAAGATTGGGGACTCTTCACTTCCTGACTGCATTCGTGACCTACAATGGAATCTTTTGGCCAATGCACAAACTCGGAGTTGTTGGAATGGCAAGAAGACACCACACCTACTTCATCACAACAGATGACTTCACAAATCTACCTGAATGGGCTGCAGAGTGGAATCTTTTCATCTCGGTTAGTGCATTCCTATTCTTCTTCTCTAACTTCATTATGGTTGCTAACATGTTGATTAGTCTGGTCAGAGGAGAAAAGGCTCCAGCTGATCCGTGGGGAGGATGGTCATTTGAGTGGATGACTTCATCACCACCACCAACGCCGTCCTTCGATTGGCACAATCCTCCAGTTCTCAAGGATGCTAACGAGCACATAGCCCATGAGCCTGGAAAGTTAGGACAGTGGTTCAATCGATTGATGGTGCCCGAAAATCACGAGGAGGTGAGCCATTGAGCGGCGATTACCACGATGAACATCATGCACCTCAACCATGGGGTCCACACGATTGGGGGCACGGCGCTCCACACAATTCATTCTCGCCATTATTCATGAGTATGGGAGTTGCAATCTTCCTCTTTGGAATGGCAGAGGCTTGGTCCTATGGAACATACAACCCTGGAAATATTCCTATGATTCTTGTAGGATTACTGGTAGTTGGTTTCTCACTATTCATTTGGTGGAGACAAGATCTATCATTTGACGGTCATTACGAACCTCGAGCAACAGGAACTCCATTCCGTGGCATTCAGATTAGGAAAGTGGGTGTTTGGATATTCCTTATGTCCGAGATGATGGTTTTCACTTCTCTTTTCAGCACCTACATGAGATACCGATTAGGAATCGAAAACTGTGGCACAGTGTTCGAAAGAGGAATGTTCGATCCGGTAACTAACCCGACCGGATGGCAAGAAGGTGTGGTCGTGACTTGCTTCGAGCCAGCAAGCCATCTTATCGCATCCAGCTGGTGGCACATCGCACCTGGTGCAATCAACACCTTTGCTCTGATCATATCTTCATTCACAATTGTTCAGGCACTACGTTATGCAAAGATGGCTGACCTAGACGATGAAGCTAGAAGAAAGAAGGTATCCAGATACTTAGGAGCAACTTGGTTCCTAGCAGTTTTGTTCCTTACTTTGAAAATGGTTGAATGGTTTATCGGATTCTACGTACCAGAGATTAGTCTGATTGGACTACACGAGCATGATATCATATCACTGGTAGATGAGGGCTACACAATTAATGCCGACCACTACCAACATCACTCCTACGTTGATGAAGCAACAGGGGCACATATGGTAGCAGACATACAGGTCTCGGCATCTCTGTTCTACGTGACCACCGGAACTCACGGTGCTCACGTCGCTGGTGGAATCATTGGCTTGACTTACATGACCTACAAGGCATGGCTTGGCGGTTACACTCCAAAGAATGCAGTATCGATTGAGTACTTCGGTCTTTACTGGCACTTTGTGGATTTGATTTGGGTACTAGTATTCCCATTCTTCTATCTTTATTGAGGTGATTAGATATGGCACATTACAAAATATTTGGAAGAGACCCTTACTGGATGAATTTCTACGGATTAATGATTCTAACACTAATCGAAGTGGCTGCTGTTGGATTAGATCTAACAGAATTTGCTGAGAGTTATGGTACTACCGAAAAGGTCGTCACATTGTGGATACTAACCATAATTGCGATTCCAAAATTCATTATGATTGCTGCGATTTTCATGCACTTGTATGGTGATGAGGATTCTGGAATTCTGACTATGACTGCGCTATTCCCTGCCTTCTTCATCATCATCATGGTTCTCTTCGTTGGACTGACACATCCAGATGCCGCATCTGGTCTACCGGATTGGTGCAGACCCGGGAACTATGGGCTTTAATGGGTCCCTGTTCACTACATAGATTCATGAAAAGGAGCCGCTACGGGTTGCCACTGCAGACGTCGCATAGCCTGGTATTGCGCCGGATTTGAAATCCGGTGTCCCTTGGACTCGGGAGTTCAAATCTCTCCGTCTGCGCCACTATTCATTGGGGATTCTTGATGCTCCACGAACAACTAGTTGGTCACTATGGAATTGAAGACTACAAGGTGTAGTCAAACAAGCCTCGCCATCGACATTGATGAATAGAGGAGGACTGTGAGGTTCAGTATCGCTAGGATTACCATCGGAATCTACTGCACCTATTTCGAAAGATGTGCAATCTTCCATGGTAATCTTTCCCCATTTACCGACGTGCTCACCCTTCTCAAGAGGTCCCATGACCGCTAACATTTGCAGTTTGGATAATCCTAAGCCGATAATTAACGAAGCGTGATCTCTCTTTGGATGAGCGCCTGGTGTTACTTTGAACCCGCCACCAAAGGTTTCACACTGGCTAAGGACAAACAATCCCTGAAGTGGAACGGTTTGGGTTTCACCGCCATTGACTCGCATCCATGCTGGCTGAGTTTTCCAACCTAGAATCGCACGAATACCAAGTGCAGTATACTTGGCTTGGCCGCGAATCCAACTAAACTTACCTGCAATTTTCATTCGATTGACTGAGCTAGTAACTCCACCATCGACTTCCAAGAATGACCAACGAACAAGATTTCCTTCTCGATTCGCTTTTCCATTACATGGATGAGGTGGTGGCACCTTGTACTGTGGTAGGTCACTTGCTGCCGGGCCCTCGGCACGAACCGCTCCAACCGAATGGTCGGTTCCATTTGCTAGCAAATCTACCGCGCCTTGGACGTCGAATAGCGGAATTCCTAGGGCGCGGGCGAAATCATTACCACTTCCAATCGGCAAGATACCCATCTTCTTCTTACTACCTCGTAATCCAGAGGCAACCTCGTGAACAGTACCATCTCCTCCTACTGCGACAATCATATCGTGGTCGTCAGATAGTAGGTCGTAAGCTATCTCCATTGCATGGCCAACCCGCTGCGTTTCGTGTATGTCGATTTCAAAACCTGCAGCGGTTAGTGCAGTTTCAAATTCAGGCCAGCTTTTCGATGAAATTCCGTCTCTGGCCTTTGGATTGAGGATGCAGGCTATCCTAGACATATTTGCCTGAGGGCCAGAACTGAACTTGAATCCTCGCGAATGTAGAAGTCAAGTGTAATGGGGTATTCGCGAGGTCTGAGCAGTATGGACGATGAGGCACAATTCATGCGACGAGCGATTGAAATCGCTGAACGTGGAAGGCATCGAGTAATGCCGAATCCGTTAGTTGGTTGTGTCCTAGTAAAGGATGGAAAAATCATCGCCGAGGGTTGGCACGACCACATAGGTGGCCTACATGCAGAACAGATGGCGATTGCAGACGCGGAAGCGAAAGGAGTAGCCACTCAAGGCTCTACAGCCTATGTTACATTGGAGCCGTGTAATCACTTTGGAAGAACTCCTCCATGTACAGAAGCTCTACTTTGGGCGGGAGTGAAGAGAGTAGTAATCGGGGCGGATGATCCGAACCCAACAGTGCGTGGAGATGGTGCTTCAGCACTGGTAAAATCCGATGTAGAGGTAGAATCTGGACTTCTAGCCGAGGAATGTGGTGAACAGATGAGTGAATTCATGCATTGGTGTCAAAATATGCGTCCAGAGGTCTTATTGAAGGCTGCAATCGATGCAAATGGTCGAGTTGATTGTGACCCTAATGAGCCAGCACAGCGATTTTCTTCCCCAGAATCATTAGAGATTGTTCATGCACTTCGTGCAGATTCTATGGCGATTCTAGTTGGTGTTGATACCGTTGTTCGCGACGACCCCTCTTTGACGGTACGGGGACCAGACATAAGTCCACGAAATGCACCAACACGAGTTGTCATTGACCCAAGTGGTAGAATCCCTTCAGACTGTAAANTACTGAATGATGGTAAGGCGCCAACTCTGCTAATTCATGCCGAGCCTTTCAAATTGCCGAATTCTGATGCAGAACACGTTGAACGCGCGATTCTTTCGGCTAGTGAAGGAGAAATTACTATTGCTCGAATTCTAGATTATCTTGGCGATAGAGGAATTCAATCATTGTTGGTAGAAGGGGGACCAAACACTTGGAGGAGATTCCTAGCAGAAGGTCTTGTCGACAGGGCTCACCTTTGCCAATCACCTGTCGAACTAAGTGGTGAGGGGACTGTATTTTCAGAGAATGAATTGAGTTCTGCCGGGTTGAAGCAAATTAGAGAAATTGATGTGAGTGGAGATAGAATTAGTCATTGGAGGCGAGAGGATTAGCCAATCGCCAGAGCAAAATTGGCTGCAAGGCTTTCTTGCCAATCCACTTGTTAAGTCATTCATTGCCTACTCTATATTTCGAGCCTTCTACGGAATGGGCATTCTTATTGTGACCTATTTCATTGCTACCAGCGAGAACAATCCTTGGTGGTATTCACTAGTATTCCTTATGTTCTCGATGGTATTCTCAAGGATTTTATTCCGTTGGATAAAGAATCGGCGAACTACAAAAGAGTCGAGTATTGAGTAGTGTAAATCTCATAGTCCGCTGGCTTCGGATAACTACGTGGACAACGAGGTATTCCTTCTATTGATGTTAGTTGGAGTATTCGCCGGATTTGTAGATAGTGCTGTTGGCGGAGGAGGCTTACTTCGATTACCTGCAGTTTTGTGGGCTGGTCTACCCCCACATGTTGCACTTGGAACAAACAAATTCGCATCAACTGCTGCCGCTGCTGTTGCGAGCGTAAAATATCTAGAAAGCGATATTGTACCGAGAAAAGCCGCCTTTATTGGATGGGTTGTGATGATTGTTTTTTCCATGATTGGCACATACGCTGTATTACTGGTCAAACCAGATGTATTACTGCCGATTGTAATCGTTGTACTGATAGCATTATTCTTCTACGTATTATTCAATCCTAAATTTGGCAAGGAAGATGATCTCAAGGAAGAAAGAGTGATTCCGGTAACTGTTGGTATGGGAACTGGAATAGGATTCTACGAAGGATTCCTTGGCCCTGGAACCGGAAGTATGCTGATGGCCGGATACATCAAAGGCGCTGGATTTGGTATGGACAGGGCTGCTGCAACAGCCAGAATTCTGAATTTCGGAGGGAATATCGGATCNTATGCAATATTCGCAATAGCNGCATCAGTAAATTACGANGTTGCGATTCCCTTCGCACTGGCGAACATGATTGGAGGGTATCTAGCACCCGGTTATGTTCTGAAGTATGGTTACGCATTATTGCGACCAATGTTCCTCGTAGTCGCAGCCATCATGATTACAGTTCAGATTGTCAGTTATCTGAATTAGTGGTGGGCGATACAGGATTCGAACCCATGTCCTAGCGTCCGAAGCGCCAGATGATATCCAGACTACACCAATCGCCCGTGCTCTGAGGCGAGCGTCAGCCTTTCTTCAATGCGACGGGTGGGCGACGACGAGCAGACGAGCCAATGAGCGGTGAACTTTGACCGGGGCCATCAATACAACTTTCCAGCCACGGTCAAGCATTTCGTCAGCTACCTTTGACCAAGGTTTACCCATCACGAGATAGTCAATTGGTTCATCTGAATTATCTTTCAAAATCGCAGGGTCTGTAGGAAGAAGGGTGCATAGAGAACCTGAATGGTCAATGGTTCTAGCAGCTGAACAGGCCTTGAGAAATAGTTGGTATCCATCATCTGACTTCCATGCATTGCGCCCATACGGTGGGTCGAAGGAAAAAATTGCTCCACTAATTTTACCCCATACGTCTGGAGTTAGGCCTACACCGGATTCTTGCACATCCCATGTTGCCGAATTACCGCTACAGAGATCATCGGACACCCATTGCAAATTCTCTTCTGTGCCTTTCACCATCTTTGGGTCGAGGTCGCTTGCGAGTACATTCAGTCCTGCTAACATTGCTTCTATTGCGATTCCACCCGTTCCACAGAATGGGTCGATTACCGTCGTAGGTTCTGAATCAGAGCGATGACCAAGTGATATCATCAGTCTAGCCAATCTAGGTTCTAAAGAGACTGGTTGGAAGAATGGGCGGTCAGTAGGAGAACGGCCTCCCCAACCTGACCGCTGCCAATTTTTCTGTTTCAACCCCCAGATAATCATAGGTGGAGAGAGGTATAATGGATCGGGATGATTTGGTGGATCTTCTGGACCCGCTAGGAAAATCACGATTTCATTGTCGGGATTCTCCAAATCTACCGGATGTGATTCTCCAAAGACTCCCGCTCCTACATTCTGTGCAATTTCTGAACGGGAAAAATCTGCTAAGGATGAACCGATTACATTGACTCGGACTGCAAAACTGCCTTCTGGAAGATTCTCTTTCGCCCAATCTACGATTCGCTGGATAATATTCTCTGGTTCTACAACTTCACTATGCTCAGCATTGCAAAGTACTTCGTCGACTAATGCAGATCTACTTAGTCGATTGAGCGCTATCTCATCTGTCGAAGTAGTTACTACAACTCTGGGATGAACAAAACCAACAGGGCCTACTAATGCTTCAGCCTCTGAACGGAATAATGCTGGATGCCAGCCGCTTCCAACAAGGGTCAGCCCGCTCAACTTGCTTCCTCCGTCCTTCTCGCCCCCGACTTCAACCCTAAATGCCTCGACGGACAGGATAGGCTAAGCATCGACAGGGGGGAGTGAATCTGGGCTGTAATTTGAGAGACTTAGCCACCGCACATCCCCTCGAATTGAGCGAAATGTCCGGGCAGCGTGTAGCCGTCGACGTTTTCCTTAACGCCTACCAATTCATCACTAGTCTAGTCGGTCAAGATGGAAAGCCACTATCTTTCGACGGAAGGCCTGTTGCCCATTTGATGGGTTTTCTCGACCGAGCGACTTGGATGCTTGAGAACGGAATCGAACCTGTGTTCTTCTTTGATGGTCGCCCGCATGACCTGAAGATGGATACTCTCGCTGGAAGAAAAGAGCGCAAAGTTGAGGCTGTTGAGAAGTGGGAAGCAGCAGTTGAGGCTGGAGATATGACTCTTGCAAAGAAACTCGGTCCACAAACTGCAGAATACACACGTGACATGGTTGCTGAAACTAAGCGACTATTCGATTGCTTAGGTCTAGTTTGGATAGAAGCACCAATGGAAGCAGAAGGTGCTGGTGCTGTTCGCTGTGCAAACGGAGAGGTTGCCGCTGTGGCGAGTCAAGATTGGGACACTCTTCTTTACGGCTCGCCGGTAATGATTCGAAATCTAACCAGCCATGGACGCAAGAAATTCGGTCGATTGTTGACGGCTGAGAAAGTAGTCTTGCAAGAGTTACTAGACACTCACGAAATTACTAGAGAACAATTGGTGGACCTAGCGATAATGATTGGAACTGACTTTCATCCTGGAATCAAGGGAATCGGTCCAAAAACCGGTTTGAAACTAATCAAAGAGCATGGTACGATGGAAGCAGTTTCTGAGGTAAAGGAATTTGAGATGCCAGAAGATATCGAGACCATTCGTGGTCTTTTCCTAAACCATCCCGTGCATCCAGATCCAATACCAAAAGCTACGCGAGCGGTCGAGCAGGATTTGCGAGACTTCCTTCAAGGCGAGTGTGGATTCTCGGATGGAAGGCTACAGAGAGCTTTGGATAGACTGGCGTCTGCTAATCATCTCAAATCCGATAGTCAGCCGACCTTATTCGACTTCTAAGGTTGGGAAAAGGGGCGGTTCGCTCGGGGACTGAAGCGCCCCCGAGGAACCTGTCACCGCGATTCAACGGACCGCGGGCCTGAGCAGTAATCGACCAACGCTACTGTATCACAGTAGGCTGCCGTCGCTTTCATCCTCGTCGAGGATTCCATCGGCGTCATCGTCGTCATCTAGATGGTCTTCAATACCGTCATTGTCGTGGTCGAATTGACCAGTCAATGGGTTGCCATCGTTCTGCTCGAACCAGTCGGAAAGTCCGTCGTTGTCGTCATCTGTATCTACTCTGTCGGTTAGACCATCGTTATCGTGGTCGTATCTCCAGAGACCGATTGCACCGTCGATTTCGTCGACATCAAGGATGTCGTCGTTATCGTCGTCTGGGTCAACTCCGTCATCTAGTCCGTCGTTGTCGTGGTCCCTACGGTAATCTTCTCCGTTTGGTCCAACGTCGTTCCAGTTGTCGATGCCGTCGTTGTCGATGTCGAAATCGATGTTATCGCGTACTCCATCATTGTCGTGATCGTAGATGTCCGAGTTAGGGTCGCCGTCATTGACTTCCTCGCGGTCGTCTATGCCGTCGCCGTCGTCGTCATCATCCTCAGCGTCATTGATGCCGTCGTTGTCGTGATCCTCTGGGAATTCATCCACATTGTCGGGGATTCCGTCATTGTCGTCATCAAAATCCAAATCGTCTGGAATACCATCGCCATCGTTGTCGTTCTCGCCGTTCTGGTCTTGGTTGTCGAGCTGCTGACTTTGCTGCTGGTCGGACTGCTGACCCTGCTGACCCTGACTGTTGTCTTGGGTCTGGCCTTGCTGCTGCTGGTTCTGACCATTCTGGTTGTTACCATTCTGGTCCTGGGACTCTTGGTCTCCCTGTTGTCCACTCTGTTCTCCACCTTGCTGCTGGCCTTGGCCGTTGTCTTGCTGGTTGGATTGTTCTCCACCTTGCTGACCGCTGCCCTGCTGACCGTCTTGACCGGATTGGGAACCTTGGTTCTGACCTTGGCCCTGTTGGCCGCCTTGGCCTTGACCTTGGCCGCTTTGGCCTTGACCTTGGCCATTCTGACCTTGGCCTTGACCTTGGCCTTGACCTTGGCCCTGACCTTGGCCTTGACCTTGGCCTTGACCTTGTCCTTGACCTTGGCCCTGACCTTGGCCCTGACCTTGGCCTTGACCCTGTCCTTGACCTTGGCCTTGACCCTGTCCTTGACCTTGTCCTTGACCCTGTCCTTGGCCTTGTCCTTGACCCTGTCCTTGACCTTGTCCTTGACCTTGTCCTTGACCTTGTCCCTGTCCATCTTGGTCGGAATCTCCACCGCCATCAGTTCCGCCGTCTCCAGTACCTTCTCCGTTGTCACCGTAATCCGGATCGTACGCATCTGGGATACCGTCGCCATCCGAATCCGACATCGACCCGTTGTTAGGGTCGTTCGGGAACGGATCGTTGGCGTCATCTTGCCCATCACCATCGGTGTCTGCCGAGTTGGGGTTGGTACCGGACGCGTACTCCTGAGAGTTCGTCAATCCGTCACCGTCTGGGTCCGCGTTAGCGTCACTAGCCGAGTTCGGATTTAGTCCGTATGCAACCTCCCAACCGTCCGGTAGACCGTCATTGTCGGTGTCGGGGTTGGTGGGGTCCGTGCCTTCAGCTGTCTCCTCTGCGTTTGTCAAACCGTCTCCGTCCCAGTCGGCTCCTCCGTCGGAGGGGTCGAGTGGGTCAGAACCATCGGCTGAAACGCCAACGGAACCGGCCATCAAAACAAGGAGCAGCGCAATCATCATGCTCGTATTCTTTGTTTTCTGCATTTTCTTTTCACTTCCAAAAATCAGTTCAGAGAACCCGCCGTTCTCTCTTTCCGTTGAATGCTCGCGCTCGTCCTTGCGCGAAGCTAATTCCTCCGGGAGTGACGGATGCTATTTTGGAGCCTACTAGATATGCCTTCCACAACCGCTCTAAACGTAGCACTGCGCCCCATTTGCGGTTTTTGTGGAATTGCTGTATAACTTCGTTTGCTCCTCCTCTTTTACACATCCAATCTCACGGGCTTTCATAGGGAACCCACCGTTCCCTCTAATTTGTCAGCCATTACGTGGCTATATCAAGAGTTCCCGAGCCTGATTCGGGCTGTTTTTGGATAATTTTCCTTCAAGGAGTCAGTGCCGCGAGTTCCGCTCGGAATTTTGTCGAACCCATGAAGTGGAGAACCGGAGTCGCTAAAGTCCCAATAATTAGAGTGCCCAGAAGTAGATTTGACCACAATTCAATTCCCGTTCCAAATGAGAAGAATAGTAGCCATCCTGCAAGGAGAAAACCCCACGGCCTGAAGCGGCGAGCGAAAAGTGCTGAACGTGCTCGAACTAACTCGTTTGAGTATAGGGCTGTTTCCTCACCCTCAGCCAGCATATCGTTCTCGGTAGCGCAACGGACGCAAACCTGGTAGCGGGGGCCATTACCACTAACGAACTGAGAGTTCGGGTAGTTTTGGGTGCACATGCGACAGACTGGCATAGACGTCAACCTTGCCAGCGAACATCGCTCCTTCAACGCTACGGTCGTCTAACCTGTTTGTTGGGTGCAAACTTGCTAACTTTGTTCGAGAAATTAAGGAATGATCTAAGCAAGGCTAGTCCATCTGGACTACCGACTGATTCAGGATGGAATTGAACTCCCTCTATAGGAAGAGAAGGATGACTTAACCCCATAATCAAACTTCCAGATTCATCCCATGAGTTTGCTATGATGTCCTCGTTGGTCGCCTCTAGTACCAAGCTATTGTAGCGCATCATCACAACCTCCTCTGAGGCATTTTGGAACAGACCCGAGCCATCATGAGTGATTCTTGATGGCACTCCGTGAACTGCGCCCAGAGGAGATTCAATTAGATTCCATCCTGCTGCAAGACCAATCGCTTGGTGACCCAAACACCAACCAAGTAATGGGATAGGGGTATCCAATATTTTCAATCTATTTTGCAGAGCCCTGTGAGCAATTTCCATGCTTAAAGGAGAAACTTCTGGACGAGAAGGACCTGGACCGAGTATGATATGTGTAGGACGGTGAGTATCTAGCCAGGTATCGACTTGGGTACTTGTATCGATTTTTTCAACCGGTCTACCCTCAACAATCGTCACCTTTGCTCCGAGTCGATGTAACGATTCAGCGATATTGTTTGTGAAGGAATCTAGGTTGTCCACTAATAGAACGTGATAATCGATTTCCGAATTGGATTTCTTTGGAAGTCCGGGAGATATTCTACCCAATGCTCCTTTGACCTTGGGGAGAGGTAGTATGCCAACTTCTCTCTCGGGTAATTCTTCACTACTGAATCCAGTTCGGAATCCCCACGTCGCTTCGGTTACTGCAGCCGCCTTCCATCGTGCTTCCTCAACCTCATCGGCGGGATTAGAGTCGATTACAACCCCTCCACCTGCCTGAACCGTAGCATACCATGATTCCGGGCCACTGCGAGCCTCCATAGTTCGAATTAGGATATTCCAATCGGCCTGTCCAGCGCTTTGGTTAAGATGGCCGATTGATCCTGTCCAAGCACTTCTCGGCGAACCCTCTAGTTGGTCGATTGCTGCCATAGTCACAACCTTTGGACAACCGGTGATTGAGCCACCTGGGAATAAGGCCGCTAGAGATTTTCCTGCACTATTATTTGGGCTAAGTTTTCCCTCCACTCCGGAAACCAAATGTTGCACATTTGCCAAAGCTTCAATGCGGCAATCAGACCAATGTACACTGCCGCTTTGACAAACAGAAGAAAGATCGTGCCGTTCCAAATCTACCAACATCAAGTGCTCTGCCATTTCTTTTTCTGATGATGCTAATTCTAACCGCAGAGCAGAATCTTCCTTCTCGTTCTTTCCTCTCGCCCTCGTTCCCTTTATTGGTCTAGTTGAGACAATTCCAGATTCAAGGCGCATCAATCGCTCAGGAGAGGCTGAGGCNACGGTCCAACCGTGATCTGCTAAGTACAGCCATGAGGAGAAAGGGGCTGGATTAGAATGAGTCATTCGAAGGAATGTATCCCACGGTTGACCAGACATTTCACCTTGCCATCTGCGGCCATAATTCACCTGATAGAGATGGCCGCCACGAATCGATTCGCGGATTTTCTCGACTTTTCTCGCATGTTCAGAATCGCTCTCGCTATCGGGCACTATTGATTCTGGTCTGGCTGGCATTTGTAAGTCCGAAAGTGTGGGTAATTCTTGCTCTAACCATTGATGTCCCTCAATCGCAATTAATCGCAATTGATTGTTAGCACGTTCGTGTATCCACCATGCATCGCATCGCCACAAAACACCTAGCAGCGTACCAGGTTCAGGTGTATTCGCCAAACGAATAGAATTTGACCAGCGACCTAAATCATATCCAAGTAAGCCCGCGAATCCACCTGGTGTAATCGAGTGTTGTTCATTCAGGTCTACTTCGATTTCATGCTCAGCGACAATAGACAGTGCTTGCTCTAAAGTCGCTGGATTATACTCCTCCTCTATATGCCAACGCCCTTCTACTAGTCGCTGACGAACTAAGTTGAGTGGAGGAGGATTCCCTAGGTGTATTTCCCCACGAAGGGCAGAACCAGTAGGGGCATCTTCGCCATACGGTTCAAAGAAAAGGAAGCGAATACTATCCAATGATGGAAGCATCGACTTTTGTGACAGGTCAGTTACAGGTCCGCCTGAATGAAGAAGCAATTCATCCCCTCCACGAGTTTTAGCCTGCAACATGGAAATTAGAGGAGATTCAAGCGAGTTATCCTCTGTTCGTTCAATTACTCGCATTTCAGCCCTCCAAATCTTCCAATCTCATCCATGCGGTCTGTAATCGAATCATCCAGGTGTTGTAGGCCGCTTGATACAATCTACCATTTGGTTGACCAATTTGCCGTCCATCAATTTCACCTAATGCCTGAACTCCTAAGCCACTTCCTAAGACTATCATCTCAGAAGCCCTTAGCAACATTGGTAGAGTCAGTCTAGCTTCCCTAACTGGCACTCCAGCACTCTCGATACCTTCTCTGATTTGTTCTAAAGTAACAGAGTCTAGTGCACCGTCCGAGGGCTTTGGATAGTAGGCAACTCCATCATTATCCAGCAAAATAGGCATACACCTATCTCCATCAACTAGAATATCTCCATCGAATAGAAGAGATATATCCACTCCATGCTCGTTCGCTACCTCTCGAGCATCAAAATAGGGTTGCCAATCGCCGTGTTTAGTCCCTCTTACTGAACCGTCCCATCGAGGTGCTGCAAGGCTAATTGCGCTCATTGGATTGGGCCATTTTCCGTTCACTCTAGGAATTAATTTGACGTCTCCATTTGGATTTACTCCGATCTTAATCAAAAATGGAGCCTGATTTTCTCCAACCACTGATTGGCCCGGAATCTCTGTCTTACTGAGCGCTTCGAAGATAAGTTCCGCTAGGTTGTTTGGAAGATTGAATCCTAATCTCTCAGCGTGTCGAAAAAGACGAGCAATATGCAAGTCGGCTGCTAATAGCCGGGACCCTCCATCCCAAGCGACGGTAGTGAATACCTCGGAACGGGGATCACCATCCATATACCTCGATAGATGAATAGGGCTTCAACCCGATGCTGATACAATCAGAGCATTTCGTCTAAGAAAGATGTGTCAATATCATCGTCTTCTGATTCTTCTTCATCCAAATCATCGAAGTTTAGATCGTCAGCCATGTCATCAAGGTCACCAAGGTCTAGCTCTTCTTCCTCATCTCCGAGTAATTCATCCATAACGCCACTATCTGCGGATGGCGTTGGCTCTAGATCCTCTTCCAATGGGGCTCCCGCGCTAGCCATAGTTTCGGTGTAATCGCTCTTGCTTTCATCTGAAGAGTCGCCTTCCTTACGCCTAGCGTTAGCGACTAGTCCCTCATCAATTTCCAATTCATCTGCGCCGAAGTCTTCGTCATCGGTAAGGCCAGCCGCCTCCCGCTCCATTTGCTCTTCCAACTCGACTTCAAGAGCACCCATCTCCCAAGGCTCAGGAGCAGAATCACCTCTTGGCCTGATGAACATCATTGCACCGATTAGGAACATTNCTACTGATAGTGCAATGATTACCATGTTCATGTCGCCTGCTAGTATTCTATCGACCCAGGACTCACCTGCGGCATCATCACCTGGTTGGGTAGTACCAAAGCTGGATTCTTCCCAAGGTGGAACTTCTACTGGGTCGGCATAGAATGTGTGAACTTCTCCATTATAGGTTACAATCTCAATCCAATATGTTTCTTCACGGTCAATCATTTCACCATTGAATTCATTGAGAATCAATATCGTATCTCTCATACCAGACTTAACCAGAGAAGCGTTTCTTGTGTCATCGAACGATTCTAGGCTGACAAAGGCGTAGTAACTTGCATACATTGGGTCCTCGGCATTATCCCAACTTACCTCGATCAGAGAACCTGCAGCATTCCAACTGGCCCGAATACCACTAACATCAGGACACTCAGGGCACGGGTCGGCGGATAGTTCGTCTGCAAGTTCTATCCAAGTACTGGCAAGATTGTCCGTCCAAGCATTTCCTGACGAATCAACTGCTACCACTGCAACATAGATTCGACGGTTTGGTACCANTGGTGTAGCAATGTCNTCTCCATAGGCTGAGAACTCGGTTAGTAGGACTGGAAGGTCCTGTTCTCTATCAACGACCATTGCNGGTTGTAGGTCATCGNTTCTTTGCAATAGAACCGGAGTATCGATTACCGCGTAAATCCAATATTCTGCGATGTCAGAGGCATCACTTGATGGGAATTCTACAAACATCGCATTTCCAGCATCATTAGGCCTGTCCCTGAGTACCGGAGCTTGGAGTCGATCAGGCGGAGATACGTCTCCACGGTTATCCATTGGGGTAACTAAGACCATATGTTCCGACAAGCCACTTAGGTGCACATTTCCAGATATATCATGAATAGTTACAGTGACGTAGAGAGGAATCATAGATTGGATTGGACCTACCTCTAAAGTATCTACAGAGCTACCATAAAGCGCACTTTCTGCAGTATATTCTAATTGGAAGTTGGCTCCAAACTGACGTTGGTTAATGACTACTAAACCACAATCGGATGGGTTTTCACTGCAGGATTCCCAAATCTCGGTTACATTGTTCAATGGGTACTCGGAGACCCAAACTGTGTAGAATGAGAAGTCATCAGCGGATGAGCGATTCCAGCGAATATCAATGGCTGAACCGTCATCATTTGGATAATCCCAAGCATCGAGTCCTGTGACTCGATCTGGCGGTATTGCTTCTCCGTCGAAATCGGCCTCTGGAGTAGCGTCTACGACGAGTACATTGTCGACATCACCATTACCCCAATCGTCGAAGGCAACAACTCCAATCCAGTAGACGGTTCCATCGATTAGACGACTTGTACCAAGTGAATCAATGATGATTGAAGTCGTTTCACAATTATCGGTATATCCTGCAACTGGCCAACCCTCCACAGTTGCAGGAGGTTGCCAGCCCGAGGCTGGTAGAGCATATACCGCGTAATAGGTACAGTCCTCCTCAGTATTTGCATCCCAAGTGACATTGATTCTGCCGCCTTCGTCGTTAGGCACATCGACGGCTGTTGTTCCAGTAATCGGCATCGGCGGAATTCCATCATCTAGGCCACCTGCGGTAACCACTGGGCCGATTATTGTGGCATTATTGATTGATGATTGTCCGGCTTCGTCTACACAAACCGCCGCAAACCAATACGGAACTCCACCTTCCAATTGCAGGGCGGTTGTGTTACCAGTACTCCAATGGAATTCGAATGGGTCTGAAAGTCCGACCACGCTGGTAATCTCCTGTTGCACTGCCCAGATCCTAACTCTATCCGGGTCAAGTTCGGTACAGGCAGCCCATTCTAGGAAAATGGTACCAGCTGCCCCACCCGAAGCTGGATTTGCGGTCATCCAAGCCGGAGCGGCTGGAACCTCATCTGTTGGAGTAATATTTTGTGGATATGTCATTGGAACACCCAATGATCCATCTGCATATTCAATTACAACTGCTGCACGGTATTGGCGATCATCTCGCAATTCCTCCGTTACACCAGCATTATCCGCTCTGGTTATGGTTGCATTTGTGCGAGACCAGAACCCTGACCTAACGTAGGTAGAGAATGATCCTAAGTCCTCTTGAGTAGGCTCCCATAATGGGTCAGCAGTTGAATCCCATACATACAATCGGTAGGCGTGCCAGGCAGCATCTTCTGCTGGTAACCAAGAGGCCTCGATTACCCCTCCACCATCGTTTGGTCTATCGACTAAATTGGTAATTACGGTTGGAACTTCAATTCGTTCCCAATCGTAAGTTATGCGAACCTGCATTGCTCCATCTTGAGGGGATTGCATTTGGACATGTAAAATCGCAGATGATGTTCCAGGACCTACAGCAGATATTGCCGATTGGAAGGCCTGTTGTATACCTCCATTAGTGGCGGCTAAATCCCAACTTCCAGTATAATTTAGTGAAGTTGAGCGTGCCCAAACCCATGCACCTCTTTGAGGTGCTAACATGGTCATAGTTTCGACGTGCATCGGAAGTTTGCCTGGTGCTGAAGCGCTGGAGCTTTCAGGAATCTGAATAGGATTGTCAGGGGTGACTAGTACTGTTGCCATTCCTGGGTGAGTTGTATTTGTGATATCCCATGTTCGGCCACTGTACAACAAGGTCAACGGATCTGCACGGCGTTGGTTCTCTCTTGCTGTCTCTTGCAAACTAACAGTTGGCTTGTAGACATGAAGACCATCATTTCCTACAGCATAGAATCCACTGAAATCGATGTGACCTCCCTGAAGTCCGGTTATCACTCGGTTACTAACTACCTCATGTCTTCCATCTACATCTACAACATCAAGCCCTCTTGGACTCATAACTACAAGATATTGGCCATCACTATGCATTTCGTATGGGGGCCAGGAGAGTAGAGAACTGGTACTTACTCCTGTCTCCATTTGCATCATGCTACCATTCCAATGTACCAAAGGAGCAACATCGGTTGCAACGTGTACTCCCCAATCATCAGCGACAATTGCTCGAACATCGTTACTTGGAATCATGTCAATATTGTAGGTGCCATTTGCCATATCTGTGACTAAGTCCCAAGCTGCTACTCCTGGTCTAGTTGGACCTTGTCCATTGTGAGAAATGAATATCGCAGCGTCGTGATAAATTGTGGAATTTGTTCCATCGGGATTCTGTACGACACGTGATACAGGTCCTGCTTCGGTAATGCCGCTCACAGTATTACCCATCAGGCCATCATTGAATCCTAGTGTATTGAGTACTGTTAGATTGGTTTCATGCAACACGGTAACTCCAGCGGCACCACCAGCCAGAACCTTTCCTCCACCCTGAATAGTTGTATTGATTGAGTGTAAGTGAGTGATGATTGGAGAAGGCAATCCATCTATCGTAGTAATCGGATTATCCCAATCATCACGGGTGGTATTGTACATTCCAATACCACCATGAGTTGCTATCATGATATGGTCTCCGTAGACCATGAAATCGCGCACGAGATTACTTGGTAGTCCGGCGATTAGACTTCCATAGCCCCATTGCCGACCTAGGGTATCGAAGGTTTGGAATCCGGCCGCTGAGCCTTCATTACCCATTAGTCCAACATACATTGTGTTGTTCTCAATTATCATCCCATCCATCTGGGCGTGAAGCGCGGGAGGAGTGGACACTATGCGGCGTTGCTTCAGGTCAATCGCCTTGAGTCCGCGGCCAGCAGTAGAAACCCACAGAGTCTCTCCATCCAAGGTCATTTCATTGACTACATCTTGTTGGAAATTGTAACCATATTCCCACCTAACCGAACCATTTGCTAGAATTTCTCCTTGAAGAATCGACGAGCCGTAAAATGAACTAGAATCCAATGCTGAGGTAACCCATACATGAGTGTCGTTAGAAATTATTTCCAAAACACGACCACTGGTTAGTCCAGCCAATTCATCATAACCACTTGCAATCAATCCCGAACTATCCAATCTATCGACTCTGTTCAGGCCTGTTGTTTGTCCGGACCTTCCAATCGCATAGATTACCTGACCTGTTGATGAAGGAGCCCTATCAATCGAACAGCCATCCATTCCAGGATCTAGAACCTGCCCGTTAGCGGTCGCGGTTCCAGAAGTTATCAGTCGAGAGATTCCACCTTGGTTGTCGTATTGATGTGCGGCCAAGAGAACGTTGTTGTCATGCAATAATCCACCAGGGAAAATTCTGTCCTCGCTTATTCCATCTGCGGCGGTGAGCGTTGAAAGATATGTGTCAGTATTGTAGTTGTATCGATCAATCCCGACTCCTTCTGTGTCATATGCAATGTAGAGGATATCATTGGCTTCATCACAAGTCACTGCTCTAGGATCATTATTGGATAGTCCAGAGCTACCAGAGGTCATCGCACTAATCCATTCGTTGGTAATTGAGTCAGAATCGTGGTCTACTAGGTCATATCGGGCTACACCACCTTGATTACCCCACCAAAATCGGGCACCTATAGCAACGTGCACAATGTCATCGCAGATGCCAATGTCGGCTGGATATCCATCTGGAATATCTCCATTTCCTAAATCCCAAGAAGACCAATTGCCTGTTGTTCCATCCTTTCTCAATATCTGAGCATTTGAGTTCCATCCACTGGATTCCATATTTCCAACCCATAGGTCGGTACCGATGACTTTCATCGAATAGAATTCCTCTTCTGTATCCGATGGTAAACCATCACCCGGAGTCCATGAATCAAGCCATGTTTCGTTGACAGGATCCCACCGTAGGATACCGTTCATGCTAGCGAAGAGATATTCTCCTTGGTATTCTTCCATTCCACGGATTGGACCATCTACGTCCGTCCATTCGTCTAGTAATGTCATTGTGTCTGCATTGAATCTCCTTAGGATGAAGTTCCCGTAGGCCACCCATAGTTCGCATGAGCTTGTGTTTAGCGGGAAGCACTCACCAAGGAATCTTGCATTTACTCGCAATACATTACCTATTGTTGACAAATCATCTTCCCATGACTCATTGGTCATGTTCCAGCGAACGATTGTTCCATCCCCATTATTCCAAGTCTGGGTTGGTCGAATACCAATCCACAATTGGTCGTCAACTATTCCGATTCCATTGATTACTCCATTCCAACCTGTACGGTCGTCAACCTCTATGGTTGTAAGGCTAGTATTTGTTGTCAGATTGATACGGTAGATGCTATCTGAACCACCGCCCCACCAACTGGTTGAACGCTGGGTAGAATAATGCAAAATGTCACCATAAATCTCTATGTCAGCCGGTATAGAATTGGAAAGAGTAGGGCCATTTGGATTCGAGCCTCTATCCCATGAGATGAGCACGACATCATTGATTACATCGATTAGTGTAAGCCCGAAGTCACCACCAGCCCAAATGGTACCATAAGTCAAACCAGGTACAAGAGCGGTTACATCATCATCATTGATGTATCCTTGATCGCCATCCCAAGTTGTTAGCCATTCATTGTTGATTAAGTCATAACGAGCTATACCCGTGTTTTCGAATCCAAGGTAAAGGATGTCGTCAACTTTGACTGTGCGAGCACGCTGAGTATCGTCACCTGCAGTCCAAGTCTCAATTACGCTGAAGTTGTCCATGTTTACGATACCAGCACCTTGGTTTCCTCCTGTGTATGCTCTGTCAGGCGCGAGCATCTCGATTGTGTACACGAAGCGGCTTTCGAGACCATCGCCAGAACTTACACAATCTTGGAATTGATATTGCCAATTCCATTTACAGGCCCCTCTATTTGTGCCAGCGTAGAGACCATCTCCATCGCTTGTTACATCATAGAATACACTAGGTCGATTCCACCATGAGCCGCTGGTTGTCAATGTAGTCCATGTGCTACCATCNTAGCGCGAGAAAGAGCCTTCTGAGCCGACCAATAGGCCACCGAAATCATCCATCTCTAGAGATAATACATCATCATCTGGAAGCGAGTTTGTGTCTTGATTCCAAAGGTCGGAAATATCACCGGTTAGCCTGTCTACAACAAGAATTCCAAATTCGTATAATCCAATGTATACCACATCGCCATCAACTGCAACCGGTGTTGCATCCAAATCATCGGCGCCAAGTGATTGCCAAGAGCCGATGATTGTCGAAGTGGATAATTCAACTCGCATAACGCCCTTGTCAGGAGTGGCCATGTATGCTATTCCAAATCTAGTGGCAACCGAATTAACAAAGTCAGAATCTAGACCATCCGAAGTGGTAATAGTATCCACTAGTGTCATCTGATTGGTATCGATAATTGATATTCCAGATTGGCTATGGCCGACTACCAAGTAGCCATTTGTGTCATCAAAGGCTAGGGAACTAACATCGTTTGAGCTTAATCCAGATACGGTTCCGATGTAACTGCCATCGGTATTTTCTAACCTCAAAACTCCAGCGTTACTTGTTCCAATCCAAACATTGTCGTTATCGTCTTGTTGAATAGCAACGATTCGGCCAGGATTGCTAACATAATCACGGATATCGATTGGAGTCTTCCAAGCACGATCCGCTTCATCGTATTGATCGATTATTCGGCCACTTGCTACCCAAATCTCTCCANTCTCTCCATCATCGATACGAGATACTACATCCATTCCATCAATAGAAGGCCCACTAACTAGAGTCAGTGTGCCAGCGGGATTCTCAGCAATCTGCATTCCAAGAGTTCCTGAATCATCACTAAACAGGGAGGTGGAAGAGATTGGCCCTCGGGATGGGTGGGCTGGCCAAGGGATGGCCATTGCGCCATTTCCATACAAACCAAGTTGTGAAAGTTGATTCTGAGATTGGAAGATTAACGTGTTGGTATCGTAAGCATGAACTGTGGTGCCTGCGAGAATATGTAGCCAACCTGGTGTAAGAGATAGGCCGTGAATTTGATTTGAAGCCAACCAGTTATTTGTTGACCAAGTGGCTATCCAAGATTGTGCGGTTAAGTCTCTGCGGTTGATACCTGAATCAGCGGTTGCGATTAGGAGATGATTGCCGACAACCTCGAGGTCGGTGATTTGGTCTGAGGAGAGGAAATTCTGAGTGCTCCAATCTGTTTGGGAATCGACAGTTACGGAAACACTGCCTGAGGAAGATGAAGTTATGTAATTGAGAATGTGAACTCCAGCATTTGTTGTTGCCAAGTAAACACTGTCGCCAATTATCATCATGTCAGATGGAGTCTCAATGTTTATTGTCGGACAGTAATCATACTCACTCCAGACTACCTCTCCAATTGGCTTGAAGTGAATGCTACAATTTCCAGCAGCCCAGACCGTTCCGTAATCATCGACCGATATTGAATAGATTCCTGCGTTTTGTAAACCGGTTGGCTCCCTTAGATTCGGCATTTCTGAGGAATCGTACAAACTCCGTGAAAGAACCGAACCATCTTCTGTTCCAATCAATAGAGTTCCAGCATCACTATCGATCGCTAACGATCTTCCCATGATTCCTGTTTCAATATCCACGATTGGTTTCTGAGAACGAGCGTCTAGGTGTAGAAGGTCGTCGTCTAACAATATGTACAATCGGCCATCATTCGGATTTACCGCAGAGTCGTGAATATCTATGTCAACTGCAGAATAGGAAACCATCGNGTCAGCCGGCCTTAATGCCTCGATTACCATATCAGTTAGTGTNGCTCCGGCCGGTAATTCCCATGAGGCATCAGAGATTGAGTTGGGTTTCAGATGAGTGCTTAGAGTACCGTTCAGAACACTCGGTGGGTTGTTCTGCATCTCATTTTGTTGACCGAGGTCGCCATAACCTCTCCAATCGAGGATAGGGGTTTGAGTGTCCATCAGAGTTATCTGAGGCTCATTTGCCCAGTATCCTGCAGAGCCATTTACCGCAATTTCGAAGGTTAGATTCGAAATTTGTGCCCCCGGAGCAAATGGCAGGAATAAGTCGCTGTATGCATAGCTGCCATTATCCGGATCGGCTCCGGTAGCGACCAAATCAATCCATCCGGTGTCGTTACTTCCCGAGGCGCCCCATGCAGCCTGCGAAACCTCACGAATTTCTTGCTCTGATTCTAACTGATTCACGTCAGAATATGCAGACCAAGGCAACAAAACCATCAATGTTGCAAGAAGCAAGGCAGACCTGCGCTTGCTCAGCAGTTGAGGAGGATTAGACATGGCTACGAACCATCGGCCTACTTCTACCCATTAAGAAAGGGTGGGTTTGTTGAGTTATACATGATTCTCCCTCTAACGAGGGAGTAGGGATTATTGAAAGCGCATTTCCAAGGGCCGATAAACCACTCGAATTCTGTAGGATAGCATCAAAGAGGGGGGCATTGCCCGAAGGTTCTCGAGGAGTAGGCATGGTCGACGACAGACTGCNGGAGGAGGCGTTGGAATACCACGCTGCTNAACCAGCTGGAAAAATCCGCGTTGAGCCTACAAAACCACACGGAACCGCTCGTGAACTTTCGCTGGCATATTCTCCTGGTGTTGCATATCCTTGCGAAGAGATTGCTGAGAACCCAGATGATGCCTACAAGTACACATCAAAAGGAAATTTAGTGGCAGTTGTCAGTAATGGAACTGCAGTTCTTGGTTTAGGAGATATTGGTGCGCTTGCAGGAAAGCCGGTTATGGAAGGAAAGGGCCTATTGTTCAAGGCATTCGCCGACATTGATGTTTTTGACATCGAAGTCGACAGGACTGATGTCGACGAATTTGTCGAAGCGGTAAAGGCGATTGCTCCTACTTTCGGAGGAATCAACCTTGAGGATATCAAGGCACCAGAATGCTTCGAAATCGAACGTAGGCTAGTCGCAGAATTAGATATTCCAGTTATGCACGACGATCAGCATGGTACCGCAATTATTTCTGGTGCTGCTCTAATCAACGGATTGGAAGTTGTCGAGAAGGATGTATCAGAAGTCAAAGTAGTGATTTCTGGCGCTGGTGCGAGTGCAATTTCTTGCGCTCAGCACTACCTTCGTCTAGGGGTTAGTGCGGATAATTTGCTGATGTGCGATAGTAAGGGAATCCTCACCAAATCACGTGGTGATAATGGTGAGTTAAACGAATATAAACTCGCCTTTGCAAGGGATGTTGAAGACGGCGGGTTAGCCGAGGCAATGGTCGATGCCGATGTATTCCTTGGCCTGTCAAAGGGAGGACTAGTCTCGGGAGAGATGGTCGAATCTATGTCTGAGAGACCATTGATTTTCGCTCTCGCAAACCCTGACCCTGAGATTCTACCAACTGATGTTCAAGCGGTTCGCGATGATGCAATCATAGCAACCGGCCGCTCAGACTTCCCAAACCAAATTAACAACGTACTCGGATTCCCTTACATCTTCCGCGGCGCATTGGATGTACGTGCTACAGAAATCACAGAAGGAATGAAAATGGCCGCAACCAAGGCTCTGGCGGCTTTGGCGAAGGAGCCTGTACCGGACGAAGTCGCCGCTGCATATGCAGGAGAACAAATGCAATTTGGACCTGAATATCTGATTCCAAAACCGTTCGATGCACGTGTCTTAATTTGGGAAGCCAGCGCAGTAGCGCAAGCTGCTGTGGATGAGGGAATGGCGCGAATTAGTGCTGAGGAATTCGACGTTCAGAAGTACAGAGAGGACCTTGAGGCAAGGTTAGGATTAACTCGTTCAATTATGCGACACGTAATCAATCAAGCAAGGAAAGACAAGAAGAAAATTGTCTTCTCAGAAGGTGAAGAGCCGACTATCATCAAGGCTGCTGCTCAATGTATGGTTGAGGGAATATGCGATCCAATCCTTCTAGGTCACCCTGAGCGTATTGAAGCGGTTAAGGAGGAGCTTGGGCTTACTTTTGATTGCGAAATTATCGACGTTAGATATGATCCTCGCAGGCGTGGAGATTATGCAGATGAATTACACAAACTTCGTGGACGTAAAGGACTAACACGAAGGGATGCAATTAACCAATTGAAATCACCAAATTACTTTGGTCCAATGATGGTGCACTGCGGAGATGCTGACGGGTATCTTGGAGGCATCGCTCATAACTATCCAGATATCGTAAAGCCATGCCTGCAAACAATTGGTCCTGACCCTTCTTCGCATCGAATTGTGGGTCTATACATGATGACTGTAAATGGTCAACTGATGTTCATTGCAGATGCTACAATCAACATCTATCCAGATGCTAGAACGCTGGCAGAAATTGCTATTCAAACCGCTAAGGTTGCTCGAAGATTTGGAGTTAGTCCCAAGGTTGCTATGCTTTCATTCTCTAACTTTGGAACCTCAAACGAATTGCGTACTGACCGAATTGAGGAAGCCATCGCAATGGCTCGTGAATTAGATCGTGGTCTTGTTATCGATGGTCCAATGCAGGCAGATACTGCTCTTGTTCCTGACCGTCAGAACGAGTTCCCATTCATGGAATTTGACGGGCCTGCCAATGTATTGGTTTGCCCTAACCTGGCTTCGGCAAATATTGCCTACAAATTGCTTCAGAGAATTGCGGGCGCAGAAATGACGGGTCCAATTCTAGAAGGTCTAGCCAAGCCTGCTCACGTACTCCAACGGGGTGACTCGGTTAGGCAGGTTGTCCACATGGCTGCAATAACTGCCGTTGATGCACAAAGGCACGCAAGACAGCGTTTGTGATTGCGTCAATGGATACCGATGACAACATAAGGCGGATTGACCCTCACCATTCCATGAAGCCATTCCTAGAGCACCTGAACATGACATCCACAGACGTGGATGAGACCATCCGGTTTATTCTAACTGCAATGCCAGAATTCAGTATCAGAGGAGAAGGAGGAGGCGAGAAAGCACAGCGCTGGGTGCATATTGGCACTGAGGATTCCTACCTTTGCATAGAAGATCGTGGAGCTACTGAGAAAGGGCCACATCAGCCGTACGTTCATCCTGGGATGAACCACATGGGATTCGTGGTCAGCGATGGAGCGGCTTTAGCTAAGCGCATGGAAAAGGCCGGTTACAAACAAGGAGCGACCTACCTAGATCATCCTCACAGACACCGATACTACTTCTTCGATCACGACAATAATGAGTATGAGTTCATCCAGTACTTCAGTGAAGAACCTAGTGAGAGAAATGAGTACGAGTCATAAGGTACCATTCTGTCACATTATCATCCAGCCCTTGCTGAAGTGATTCTGGGTAGCAGGATTGGATGTTTGTAATTGTACTAACAGCGTATTAAGTATATGGGCTCAATCTCGAGTAATATGAACAATACCGAATTTCGATTTATGGTTACATCGATTGCTCTTGCCCTTTTGTGTGCCCCCTTGATGGGGTGTATTGGGCCAGGTGAGGAAGAGAACGCGATGGTTCAAACGGACCAAACGGAGGAGTTCGCGGAGTGGGGTGTTTACTACGCTGAAAACATAGATGATTTACCGGAGTGCAACGATTTGCATGTTGGTAAGCTATACTACCTCAATGAGGATTCTAGATTCGTAACTTGCGCTGGTGAATTATGGAGTGAAGTTGCTCTAACTGGTGTCCAGGGACCATCTGGTGCGGATGGTGCCCAAGGGCCACAAGGGCCTGCCGGAGCTGATGGAGCCGATGGTGAGGATGGTGCCCAAGGGCCACAAGGAGCTGATGGGGCCGATGGTGTGGACGGCACAAACGGCCGGAGCGCACTCGTCGTAACGACCGAGGAAGCCGCCGGCTCGAACTGCGCTAACGGCGGAGTGAAGATTCAGATAGGCATGGACGATAACGGAGACACATCACTCTCGTCAGCCGAAATCGATCAGATACAGTATGTCTGTCATGGCGCTTCCGGTGCTGATGGCGCGGACGGAGCCCAGGGGCCTGCCGGGGCTGATGGTGCTGATGG